>OGZE01000121.1_pt1 | contig 58285 bp, 55 predicted proteins | sample 1576731 | NCBI WGS metagenome assembly OGZE01 (sample SAMEA3541503, study PRJEB24748) | human gut metagenome | biome: human gut; feature: human-associated habitat; material: faeces | place: China | collected 2012 | reverse complement strand
CTGATTCCTAATCTAGCGATTAAGTTTCTGTATCCTTCAAGATCTTTCTTAGTTAGATAAGCCAATAATCTTTTTCTTTGTCCTACCATTTTTAATAATCCTAATCTTGAATGGAAATCTTTTTTGTGAATTCTTAAATGATCTGTTAAGTGATTGATCTTTTCAGTAAGAAGTGCGATTTGTACTTCAGTTGATCCTGTATCTCCTTCAAATTTTCCAAATTCTTTTACTATTTCTGCTTTACTTCTCATAGCCATTTTATGTTTCCTCCTAAATTATATATTATTTGAGCCAAGTAATACGGGGCTAATCGTAAAACTGAGCACAAATTTACTAAATAATCATATCATATTATCTAAAAAATGTAAATCCTTTTATTAATCTTTACTAAATTTTTCTTCTTCCTTTTCCTCAAATTCATCTAAAACTCTTACAGCATCATCAGCTTTTATTTTTTCAGCTATATCTTCTTTTTCTTTTTCTTCTACAGCTTCATCAGCCTTTATTTCTGCTGCTTCTTTTTTAGATTCAGCTAAATCAGCAAGAGTTTTTCCTTGCATAATAGCTTCAAATTCTTCTCTTACTAAAGTTTCTTTTTCAAGAAGTGCTTTTGCCACATTATCTAAATATTGATAGTTTTTCTTAATCATATCTAAAGTTTCAGTATAAGCTGTACTTATTATTCCTCTTATTTCATCATCTACTTCTTTTCCAGTAGTGTCACTATAGTACTTCTGCTGGAACAAATCTCCTTCTTTTGTATTATCAAGAAGCATTGGTCCAAACTTATTTGTCATTCCAAATCTTGTAACAATTGCATGAGCTATTGCAGTAGCTCTTTCTATATCATTGCTAGCTCCAGTAGTTATATCATTAAATACTATCTGTTCAGCTGCTCTTCCTCCAAATAAAACTCTTATATCATCAAAAAATTCACTTTTGAATTTATAACTTCTCTCTTCTTCTGGTAAGGCCATTGTAAATCCTCCAGCCATTCCTCTAGGTACAATTGTAATCTTATGTACTGGATCTGTATTAGGCAGAAGATAATGCATCAAAGCATGTCCAGCTTCATGGTAGGCTGTTATTAATCTTTCTTTCTCTATCATAACCTTTGACTTTCTTTCTGGTCCTATACTTACTTTTTCAGAAGCTTCTTCCAAATCAGCCATAGTTATTTCTTCTCTTCCTTCTCTTGCAGCAAGAATTGCAGCCTCATTTAATAGGTTAGCTAAATCTGCTCCTACAAATCCTGGTGTTTTCTTAGCTATTATAGATAGATCCACATCTTTAGCAATCTTCTTACCTCTGATATGAACTTTTAGTATTTCTTCTCTTCCTTTAATATCAGGATTATCAACAATTACCTGTCTATCAAATCTTCCTGGTCTCATTAACGCTTTATCCAAAATTTCTGGTCTATTAGTTGCAGCAAGAACTATGATAGTTTCATCAGTTCCAAACCCGTCCATTTCTACTAGAAGCTGGTTTAGAGTTTGTTCTCTTTCATCATTTCCTCCACCTTGCCCAGAACCTCTTTTTCTACCTACAGCATCTATTTCATCTATAAATATAATACATGGAGCACTTTTTCTAGCCTTATTAAATAAATCTCTTACCCTTGAAGCTCCTACCCCTACAAACATTTCCACAAACTCTGATCCAGACATACTGAAAAATGGTACCTTAGCTTCTCCAGCTACTGCCTTTGCAAGAAGAGTCTTACCTGTTCCTGGTCCTCCTAATAACAGTACTCCTTTAGGAATCCTTGCTCCTATTTTCTTAAATGTTTCTGGCTCTTTTAGAAATTTTACAACTTCTTCCAATTCCACTTTTGCTTCTGCTATACCTGCAACATCATCAAATGTTACTTTAGATATCTCTTCACCATTATCCTTAGCTTTAGATTTCCCCATATTAAAGATTTGAGGTCCTCCACCACTTCCTTTATTCATTCTGTTAAGCATGAATATCCATACTCCTATTAATAGAAGCATTGGGAACCAAGAAGCAAGCATATTTAATAAAAATGGTAACTCTTGAGGTGGAAGTGATTTTATAGAAGCATTATTTTCTTCTATTGTTTTAACTAAAACAGGGTCATCTCCCAATCTGTCAGTTATCATTCTTGCTTTATATGATTTTACTTCTTTCTTTTCATCTTCTGGTGAATATCCATATACATATCCTTCTTTTTCATTAACTTTAACTATTTCCTTATTTTTTACATGATTTATAAATTCGCTATATCCAACTTCATTACTTGGAGTTTTTGCGTTAGTTGATAAAAGAGCTGGAGCAGAAGCTATTAATGTTACTATAAAAAGTAACATTACAAAACCTTTAAAGTTAAATTTCCCTCCAAGGCTTTTTAATTTATTATTACGGTCTTCTTCAGATTTATTACTGCTTTGATTTAATCCATCTCTTAATTTTGACTTGAGTTCTTCTTTTCTTTCTTTTATTTCATCATGTATTTTTTCTTTTTCCTCATTTTTCTTCTCTTCATCTTCTTGAGGTTTTTTATTATCTGGCTCCTGAGTAGTTTTCTTTTCGTCTTCTTGAGGCTTTTCTTTTTTCTCAGAATCTTTTACCTCTTCTTCCTCTATATAAAATACTTTTTCTTCTATAAAATCTTCTCTGTTCAACTACTGATCCTCCTTATATTCAATTTTACACAGTTTTTATAATCAGAATTTTTATATTTTTCATTTCCTTTTATTCCTGCAATCCATACTATCTCTCCATTATATACTACTAAAGGAATAGTATCTCTTTTTTCTTTTGGAACTTTTTCATTTATAAGGATATCTTTTATTTTTTTTTCTGATATCATTCCTATCGGAATCATTCTGTCTCCATCTTGTCTACTTCTAATTTTAAGCTTATCTCCTGTTTTTAAGTTAGTATAAAAGTTTTCTGAATCATATAATATTTGATCAGTGAGAGATGCTTCTATTACATATTCTCCAAATATCACATGTCCCGGTATTTCTAGTTCAATTTCTCTTATACATTGACTTTCTTTTTTTATATTCTTTTCTACTGTAAGGAAATCATAATCTTTTTTTAGAATAAATTCCCTATTTAAAGAAATATCTTTACTACCTCCTTTATGTAAAATATCCTCTATCAGTTGGATTTTATTTCGTGACACTTCTATTCCATAACTATACAGATATTGTATCAGCACCTTGCTGAGAAGATATTTATCTAACTGTTTCAATTTTTCTATACTTAATTTATTATTAACCATATATTTTTCAAACTTTATTTCTAAAACTCTATTTACTTCTCTTATTTCTTCAATCAAGGAATAAAGTTTATCTTTAAATTTAGGATTATACCTTTTTTCTATAAAAGGTATAAGATCCAGTCTTATACTATTTCTTGTAAATTCATTTTCAAAATTTGTTTCATCTATTCTATAAGAAATATTATTATCATTTAGATATTTGATAATATCTTTTTTATAAATTTCTGATATTGGTCTGATATACATATCTCTTTTAGCAATTATTCCTTCAAGACCTTCAAGACCAGCTCCTCTTGTCAGACGAAACATAAATGTTTCTAATTGATCATCTTTATTATGGGCTAGAGCAATCTTATTAGCTCCTGTTTCCCTTAATATTTCTTTAAACAAATCATATCTTGCTTTTCTTCCAGCTTCTTCTAAAGTAAGCCCCAATTTTTTTCCTAATACTGTTATATTTATTTTTCTACTAAAAACTTGTAATCCTTTTTTCTTTCCATATTCTAATGAAAATTTCTCATCACCATCAGAGTTCTCTCCTCTTAATAAATGATTTATATGTACAAGTACTATATCAAAATTTATACTTTTTTTGAGTTTCATCAGCATTTCAACCAAAAAAACCGAATCAGGTCCTCCTGAGAAACCAACTACTATCTTATCGTTTTCTACTATTAAATTGTCTTTTCTGTTTTTTTCTAGGATTTCCCTGTATAAACTCATAAATTCTCCATTTCATTTTCATAAAATTATAACATATCTTACCGTTTTTTTGCAAAATTATTTAACTATATTTTATTATTTTTTATCACTTCATAATCCTTTGTTTTATAATTGAAGAATATGTTTATTTCTTCTTTATTTCCAGAAAATATATTAAAAGAAAAAAGCTCGAGCTCACTATTTTTATGTCCATCTCTTACACTTTTAAATCCTTTCTCCTTTATTATACTGTTATGAAGTTCAGAATCCTTTCTTGTGTTTAACCAAATTGGATAAAATCCTGGCTTTCCAAGCATTATAAAATCAAATTTTAAATATTCCTCAAATATTTTTATATCTTCAAATCCTTTTTCTTTATAAAAATCATGCAATATATTAAAAAGTGCTGTTTCTTTGTGATTTATTTTTAAATATCCTTTTTTGTCATAATAAGCTGCTATTTCCTCATAAAAGTCAAAAGTATTATTATAGTACTTCTTTATTATATAATTTACACTTTTATTAAATTTTTCTGAATTATAGTAATAATCCAAAATTTTTTCAAAATTTTTAAGTTTTATTATTTCTGCAAAAGATATAAAATTATTTGAAAAAACTTCATATGGAGGTTTAGAAAAATATTTATACTGATATTTTTCAATCTCGTTATACATTTGAGTCCCTTTTAATAATTTTAGAAATCCAAGCTGAATCATCTCTGGTTTTAAGTCATGAACATATTCAAAAGATTTTTTAAATATTTCATATGTTTCATAAGGAAGTCCTGCTATAAGATCAAGATGAAGATGAATATTTTTATTTATCCTCCTTACATTATGAGCCAGTTTATCCAATACATTGTTTCTATTTATACTTTTCATAGTATCTGAATTTATGCTCTGCACTCCTATTTCAAATTGAAAATACCCTTTTGGCACTGTTTCAAGAAAATCTAAAGTTTCATCATCAAAAATGTTGGCATTTATTTCAAAATGAAATGTTATCCCTTCCCTATAATTTTCTAAAAGAAATTTCCATATCTCCATGTATCTCTCTTTTTTCAGATTAAATGTTCTATCAACAAATTTCAAAAGTCTTATTGAAGAATCTAAAAATATTTTTAGATCCTCTTTTACTCTTTCTATTGAATAGTATCTCACAGTTTTATCAATTGATGACATACAATATGAACAATTAAAAGGACATCCTCTTGAACTTTCATAATAAAATATCTTTGTTTTTTCTTCTAATTCCTCGTTTTCATAAGGAAATGGGATTATATCTAAATCTTCTATTATTTTTTCTTGACCATTAAAATATACTTCTCCATTTTTTCTATAAACCAGTCCCATTACTTTGTCGTTTTCATTGATTAAAAAGTTTAAAAAAACTTTTTCCCCTTCTCCTACAAGAATATTATCTATTTCTGGATTTTCTTCCATTATCTTTTTCCAGTCAAAAGATACCTCTGGTCCCCCCAATATAACTTCTACATTTGGAAGTACTTTTTTTATTTCTTTTACTATTTCAAAGACATATTCTTTATTCCAAATATATGTTGAAAATATTATTTTATCTGGTTTTAATTCAAAAATATCTTTTATTATATTTAAAAGCTGATTATTAATATTTGTTTCATAGATCTCTACTCTTATATCACTATTTGTTTCTACATATTTTTTTAAATATCTCACTGCTAAATTTAAATGCACATACTGGCTATTTATAGCAGCTAGAACTATTTTATTCACTATTTATTCTCCTTATTTTTTCTTTGAAATTCTAGATGTTCTTTATATGTTTTACTAAAAAAATGCCCTCCATCTCCAGTAGCAACAAAAAATAGGTAATCTGTATCAGCTGGATTATATGCTGCCTCTACTGAAACTACACTTGGATTAGATATTGGTCCTGGTGGAAGTCCTTTGTATTTATAAGTATTGTATGGCGAATCTATTTCTAAATCTTTATAATACATTCTTCTTTTTTTATAATCATATAAAAAGTTTACTGTTGCATCAGAGGAAAGAGTCATTTTCTTCTTTAGCCTATTATAAAAAACAGAAGCCATAAGAGGCTTTTCTTCATCAAGCTTAGCTTCTCTCTCTAAAATTGACGCCATTATAAGCTTTTGGTAAAACTCATCTTTATCCTCATATTTTTCAGGTGGAAACTTTTTAAGAAACTCTCTCAATAATGTCCTAATAATAAGTCTTTCATTATAATTTTCTGGTATATAATAAGTTTCGGGATACAAATATCCTTCAAAATTTCCATCAGGTGTAGGATATGGAAATTCTATTCCATTAAATTCTTTATAAAATTTGTCTTTATCTATTCTTCCATTTTTTTCTAAAAGCTCAGCTATTTCTGCTATACTGTATCCCTCTGGAATAGTAAGTTTAAACACTTTATCTTTCCCTGATTCAAGGACATCTATGAGTTCTTTCATTGACATTTGCCCTTTTAACTCATAATAACCTGCTTTTATTCCTTTCCCTTCATTTCTATATTTCAAATAAACTTTGAAAACAAAACTATCTGAAATAGGAAGAGTTGATAAGGAAGCTTTTAATGGAACTCCTCTCTTTATTTCAATTATTTTATGATAATTTACTTTTTTATTTATTTCAGAGTAGAAAAAAACTACTGCTATTGCTGTAATTAAGAAAAATATTCCTGCAATAGTATAAATCCATCTTTTCATTTCAGACTCCTTGTATTATATTTTCTTATATTATAACATAATCTTCCCTACTATCAAGAATTTGTTGCTTTCTTTTATAAAAAATAAAAACGACTCAAAAGAAATCTGAATAAGTCTTTGAGCCGTCTTGTCTATTTATTATTGTTTCTTTTCTTTAGCTTTTTCTATTAAAGGTTTTCTTCCTTTTTTCTCTTGTTTAAATATTTCAATAATTTCTTCTGCTTCTTTAAAAGGAACAGATAGAAATGAAAAGTTTTCATATACTTCAACATTCTTTAATTTTCTTTCATCAACTTTAGTCTTGCTAGTTACCATTTCAACTAATTTTTTAGGAGTCATATCATTTTTTCTTCCTAAAGCAACAAATAATCTTACTTTTCCAGTTTTTTCTAATGAAGCACTGTTATTTATTTCATTATAATTACTTTCATCAAGGACATCTTCATATGAGTGTTTAATTAAAGCTGCAACTATATCCACTGCATCTTCCCCATTTAAAAGCTCTCTTGAAAGATCTTTAAAATTATCAAAATTATTTTCTGCTAGTATATGATTCAATTCTTCTATCAATCTGAATTTTTTAGCTTGAATTACATCTTTTACTCCAGGAACTTTTTCTTTTCTAATCTCAGTTTTTACAATTTTTTGTATTTGAAGAAGTCTTCTATACTCTTGAGGAGTAATAAATGTTATTGCAGTTCCCTCTTTTCCAGCTCTTCCAGTTCTTCCTATTCTATGTACATAGCTCTCAGCTTCTTGTGGTATAGAATAATTAATTACATGAGAAAGATCATTAACATCTATTCCTCTTGCAGCTACATCTGTTGCTACAAGTACATTTATTTTCTTCGCTTTAAATCTCTTTAAAGTTACTTCTCTATAATTTTGACTGATATCTCCATGAAGCCCTTCAGCATCATATCCTCTATCATTTAATTTTCCAACTACATCATTTACATCATTTTTTGTTCTACAAAAAACTATTCCATAGAAATCTTTAGTAAGATCAATTATTCTACATAAAGCTTCAAATTTATCTCTTTCATGTACTTCAAAATAAATTTGATCAGTTAAGTCAGTTGTAAGTTCTCTAGTTTTTACAGCCAAAACTTCATAATCTCTCATATGCTTTTTAGCAACTTTTAATATTTCATTTGGCATTGTAGCAGAGAAGAAAAGCATTCTTTTATCATCATTTGTAGATTCAAGAATTTTTTCTACATCTTCTAGAAATCCCATATTAAGCATTTCATCAGCTTCATCTAATATAAAATACTTAAGATTATCTAATTTTATAAGTTTTCTATCCATCAAATCCATTACTCTTCCAGGAGTTCCAACAATTATATCAGTTCCCTTTTTTAATTGTCTGATTTGAAATTCTATTGACTGTCCTCCATATACAGGAGTTATTCTTATTTTTTTACCATTTGCAAGGCTGTTCATTTCTTCAGCAACTTGAATAGCCAGTTCTCTAGTAGGAGCTAAAACTATAGCTTGCACTACTTTTCCTGGTTCAAATCTTTCTAATATTGGCAAAGAGAATGCTGCTGTTTTACCAGTTCCTGTCTGTGCCTGCCCTATTATATCTTTTTCTCCATCTAACAATGCTGGTATAGTTAAAGCTTGTATAGGAGTTGGTTTTTCATATCCTTTTTTTGAAAGAGCTTTTATAGTTTTCTCTCCCAGTCCTAATTTTTTGAATTCTTCTAATTTTTCCATTCTTCACGTCCTTATTTAAATTATTTTTATTTTATCATACCACACTAAAAAATCTCATATGCATTAAAATCAATCAGAGTTTCTTTCCCTCGTGTTCTACAACAAAAATATTTTGTAGCATTATAGGAATCCTCTTGTTCTTTTTAAAGATATTTTTAACGGTGTGTTATAAAACAAAATACATTTAAATAAATATCTACCTTATAAAGAATCCTATGTTTACTACCTAAGAAAATATTATACTATACTTTTTAAGAAATTGTAAGTCTTATTTTTGTTCTAAAAATGAAGTATGCTGTTTTCTCAATAAAAACAGCATGTTTCAAATATAAATTATTTTTTTCTGCTTATTTTTTTTATCATAAAACTACTTAAGAAAAGTACAACTAAACCAATAAAAATATTATAGTATATGCTCATATCTTTTGGTTCTTGAATTACTTCTTTTTCTACTATGCTTGTTTTCCCTGTTACTACTAAATCTCTTTCCTTTATCAAGTCACTGAATTCCTCTAAGTCATATTTGGGTTTATATAAATTTTCATCCCCAAAAATTATTCTATATTTATCATTTTTTTCAATTTTAAACATTATCTTAGCAGGTATATATTCTCCTTGTATTTCATTTATTACTAAAGGTTTATTATCTCCATTTTTTATTTCAAGTGTCATTTGTTCAGTTCTTGATGCTTTTCTAATATCTATCTCCATATTTTCTTTACTGCCTACTTTAAAAATAGTTCCAGTTCTGTGATAATAGCTATTTCCAATTGAATAATTTCTTTTAAATTCTCCATCAGCTTTTAAATATATCTTATTTATTGGAAGATTATTAGTTTCAATAGTTATTATACTGTTTTTATCTTTTTCTTCTGAATGATATTGTAGTTTTAGCAAAATAGTTTCAGTTTCCTTTTTTTCGCTTCCATAAAATTTTAAAACTGCACCTTTAAAATTACTCTCCTTACTCAAATCAGTTATAAGTTTATAATATGTATATTTTTCTGCTGAAAAATCTATTAATAAGTTCTCTTTATCAGGAGTTTTATAAATTTCTCCATAAGTTATATATTCCCAGTTTTTTCCATTACTGCTTCCTAACAGTTCATATTCAAAATAAAAATTTCTTTTAGGTATTATCTCTATCCTATTTCCAAATACATCATCCAGCTTATTTTGAGGAGAAAACTTAAAAACTGTTTCCATTTTTTCTTCTTTGGCTGTTTCAGATATTATATTTCCTACTGAAACTGTCTTTTCAATATTATTGTATCCTGCCTCTTTCTTCTCGATTACATAGGGTATTTCTTGTCCTTCACTGTCCAATATTCTTATATCTCCAAGATCATTTTTACTTTTCAAGTAAATATCCTCAGTTATATAAAATTCTTTATATTTGCTATTGCCTTTTACTTCTATCTCTTTAAAGTAGTCATAGGAAAAAGTTTGCATGGAGAATGCAAGTAATAGTCCTAATATTATTTTATTCACCTTTTTCCTCCTTTTCCAGTTTCTTAAGAGCTGTCTGATAAATATATGAAGTTCCTATCAATATTACTCCCATACTAAAGTATGCAAGAAGTTTATAGGTACTGCTGAATGATATAAAATCTATAAAGAAACTCTTCAAAACAAAAAATATTCCTATTCCAAGTCCTACTCTTCTTATGCTTCTATTTGGTGTTTTAAATCCTTTCCAAACCAGATATCCACACATAAGAAGTCCAATAATATTTATTATCAAATTTGCTCCATCTATATAAAATACATTATTCATTATCATATAAGATACTATGATTATATATAATGATTCCCCTATTATCCATGGCACTTTCTTTTCATTTGTCTTAAAAAAAGTAAAGTGTATATCTTTTCTTCCAAAGAAAAATAAATATATATTTGCAGCTAAAATTAATCCTATCAGTAAAACTCTTTCTTTTCCACTCTCATATCTAACATAAGCAAATGTATTTATTATATTTATTATTAATACTGACAATATTTCAATAATTGTCAAAAATACTAAACTAAATTTATCCTGAAGCTCCTTTACTTTGTAAGTTATAATTCTCAATAAAATATTTACAGTCAAGATAGATATTAATATTCCAAACATCTCCTTTGTATAATATCTTCCTGGTATTTTTTTTACATTGATAAAAATTATATTATTAATAAAGAAAATTGAATATAAAAATATAAGATACTTAAATGGAGTCATTAAACTCCTGATAGTTTTATTATAATTTTTTTCTTTTACGACAAAATAAACTACAAAAGAAAGAGAAATTATCAATATATCCTGTATATATACTAAATAGTATTTTTCTTCTCTTATAAAAATATTAGTTAAAAGAGTTATTAAATATATGAAAACTGCTCCATACTCTATTTCTCTATTTTTATATTTTGACGCCATAAAATATAAAAATACAGCTTCCAATCCCCAAGCTACTACTATGTATTCTTTAGAAAGTATTACAGGAATTATTACTATAAAACAACCTAGTGCTATTACATAGAAAATTTTTGATACTCTATTTTCTTTAAGTTTATCTCCAAAAAATCCATATACAATTCCTACTCCTGCTACTAATCCAGCTTTTATCCAATTTGGTGTTGTTCCATCTGACAAGCTGTATATTAAAGAAAATTTTACAATAAGATTAAGACTAAGAAGTATATAGTCTATTATATTACTCTCCCTATTCTCCTTTCTATGAGAATTAAGAAAAATAAAACTGTAAGCAGTTGTAAATATTACAATGTAGAAAAATGCAATAATTTTATTGTTCATATAATTTGACAGATAAAATACAATTCCTGCCATATTTATTGAGCCTATTACAAAACCAATTATCTTACTGTATAGCCAGTCTTTTTTCCAAGCTATTCCTAAAACTATACCTTGAAGTATTAATGAATAAACTATTAAATAATATATTTTTGTTTCTCCACCTTCAGAATATATATAAGCTCCATATGGAAGATATCCTCCTATAAGAGCTAATATTCCTATAATTTGTGAACTATACCTTAATGCTAATATAACTACTAGCCCGGTTAAAATAACTGAGATAAAAAGTCCAAGCATCATAGAAAATAATCCCAAATACATTGTTGATAACAGAGTGGTTATATATAATACTCCTATACCTCCACCTATAAGTCCTACAGCGAAATGCTTTTTATTTTTTTGATATAACTTTTCTCCAGCAAAAAGAAAAATAATCCCTAAAAGATACGATCCTGAACTTTTTATATAATCGTTATTAAAGAAATCTCTAAATTGTGTCTTAAACACTAAAAATATTCCTAAAAAAATTGAAATTATTCCTAAAAAATTAAATCCCTTTAACCCAATAAGTTTTTCTAATACAAAATTCTTTTTCTCTTTCTCAAATAGGTATTTATCTTCTTTCAAGTCATATTCTTTTTGTATCTCACTATGAAATACTGAACTTTCTTCATTTAATGCTATTCCTGCTTCTAAAGCTTTTCTCTTTGAATTTTCTACAAATATGTCTATTTTCTCAGCTACTGCTTTTAATTCATTTCTTAACTCATGAGATTCCTCAGACATATCTTTCATTAATTCTTTATCCTGAATATTAATTTTTTTATAAAGTTCTTTTCTAAAACTGCTGAGCCTACTTATTATTCTATCTTCAAGATCTATCTTTACTTTTTTAGCAGCTGCTTCTTGAAATTTATTTATCTCTTTTTCTCTTCTTAATCTTTTACTTTCCTTTAGTTCTTCTAAAAGTATCACATTAGAATTTTTTAAATCTTCTATTTCTTTTGTTTTAATTTGCAATTCATCTTTTATTTCTCTTAAAATTTTCTCCAATTTTTCTTTTTCTTCTAAAAGTTGTGTTTCCCTGTTTATATCAACATCATTTTTTATACCTGATATAATAGATTCAGCTTCTGAATTAAGTTTTTTTATTTCCTTATACTTTTCTTCTAAAAGTTCAAGCTCTTTTTTCTTATCTATCATTTTTTCACCTGTTCCTCATTATCATCATCTTCTATTTCTGGAGTTTTTTTATTTATTATTTCCATATTTTTAGTTATATACATTAGAAGATAAAGTACTCCCATAATAAGAAGTGTTCCTGTTAGAAGTGCATAATCCTCCATTTTTAAAATTGAGAACAGTATTGAGTATATTCCTATAAGGAGAACCAACATTCCTATTCCATATTTAATATTTTTGGTAACACTAGCTATATATAATGATACTGGAATTATAACTGCTGCTGCTGAAATTCCATAAGCAGTTATAAAACTTATATGTTCTGCTAATGATAAAAGAAGCAGATAAAACATAACCAGCGAAAATCCTACAATTCCATATTGAATATAATGAGTTTCTTTTTTTCCAGATATTTCAAATAAATATACAGCCAACAAACTCATCATTATAAATAAAACTCCATATTTAGCTGCTCTTATTACCTGTCTATAATGAGTTATTCCATTGTAAAGAGCCACTCCTGCTTGGGCTTCAGATAAATCTATTTTATTGCTTTCACTTGCAAAAAAATATTGTTTATAATTTCTAGTCAAATGTGATATATTCCAATTTGCACTAAAACCATTTTCATCTATAACTCTTTCTCTTGGAAGCATTCCATAAAAACTCGGATTTTTCCATGCTGATTTTATGAAGAAACTATTTTCTTTTCCCATTGGCAAAAGAGTTATTCCCTCGCTTCCCCTAAACACCAACTCTATATCAAATGGAATTTCTGTTAATTCTTCATTTTTCATATTTAATTTCCCTGAAATTCCTTTAGATATCTGAAATGGTTTTACTAATCCAGTTCCTGATTCTAATTCTATTTTATTTCCATTAAAACTAAATTTATCTATCTTTAGAAGGGCTTTTATATCTGTTATTCCTAAAGATATACTTATTTCATTGTAATCTACCACTGCATTTATCGGAATATTTGATAATACTTTAGAAAAGTTTCCTTTCATCTTTAACTCTCCAGTATATACCATAGACTTATATATTCCTCTTTTTCTTACTTCTTCTTTTAAATTAACATTTATATCTAATTTTTCTGGAAGAATTATTAAACTATTTTTCCTTTTTTTACTTTTTACAACCTCTGTTTCTTTCCCTTGTTTATCTACTGTATATTCCCTTTCATAGTATTCCTCTGTATATGGAACTACTATTACAGGTCCTGCTATAGTTTGTGTTTCTCCCCATTCTTTTCCTATATTTTTAATGGTAGAATCATACAGATAATTTCGCTCATGTACCACTCCATTTACAAACATAAGAGGAATTTGTAATAAAAGGCTGAAAAAAAATAAAAATAAAGCCTTTTTTAGCATTGGGTTTCCTGTAGTTTTAACTTTCTTTTTCATTACTTTCCCCTCCTAAATACACACATCTTATCTAAATTAAGTTTATCATATTTACTACTTTTGTTCTAACTCTTTTTTCATTTGAAATATAAGGGAGTTTTTTTAAAATTTTGTATTGTCTTTAATCCACAATTTAGGTATAATAAAAAAATATATTAATTTTTAAATATTATAATTTAAATACAAAAGGGGGAATAAAATGAACACAAAAACAAAGGCATTCAGAGCTGCTTTTCCTCACACAATTCCTATCTGTGCAGGTTTTTCCTTTCTTGGATTAGCTTATGGAATTTATATGAATAAAATGGGCTTTTCTTTTATATACCCAATGCTTATGAGCCTTACTATTTTTGCTGGATCTATGGAATTCATCACTGCTAACCTTCTAGTATCAGTCTTTGATCCTTTAAATGCTTTTTTATTAGCTGTAATGGTAAATGCAAGGCATCTTTTCTATGGTGTTTCTATGTTAGAAAAATATAGAGGAACTGGAAAAAAGAAATTATATTTAATATTTGGAATGTGCGATGAATCATTTTCTATCAACTGTACTACTGATATTCCAGAAGGAATAGATAAAGGGTGGTTTATGTTTTTTGTCACTCTTCTTAATTATATTTATTGGGTATCTGGAGCTACTTTAGGGGGTATTTTAGGTTCTTTTATAAATTTTAATACTAAAGGAATAGATTTTGTAATGACTGCTCTTTTTGTTGTTATATTTCTTAGCCAGTGGGATTCTCAAAAAGATCATCTTCCTGCTGTAATTGGAATTTTAGCTTCAGTTATTTGTCTTATTATATTTGGAATGGGAAATTTTATCATTCCATCAATGATAGCTATACTTATTTCACTGACATTGAGCAGAAAAAAACTTGAGAAGGAGGAAATTAAATGAGACTTACAGTAGAACAAGAAATAATAACTGTGGCTATGGTTGTACTTGGAACTCTTCTTACGAGATTTCTTCCTTTTATAATTTTTCCTGCTAATAAACCTACCCCAAAATATATACAATATTTAGGAAAAGTACTTCCTTTTTCTGTAATAGGAATGTTAGTTGTTTATTGTTTAAAAGGAGTTTCAATCGTTTCTTCTCCCTATGGACTTCCTGAATTTATCTCTATTGGGGGAATTATAATACTTCATAAATGGAAAAAGAATATGCTTTTATCCATTGGAGGAGGAACTATTCTTTATATGGTACTTATTCAATATGTTTTTTAAATATAAAAATCGGCTCATAAAAATATCTTGAGCCGATTTATTTTTTATAAATATTTTATAGTTTCATTTTTGTAAAATAATTTTATTCAAGCAAGTATTATTTAGTCAACCAAGCAGTATACATCCAAATATGTTTTTGATAAGCTGCTCCTATCCCTGTAAATAAATCTGCTGTTTCTTGATCTTCAATATCTTCAGCCATTTTTAATGCTACATTCATTTCATCTAAAAGAAGTTTAAAATTTTCAAGTATTCCTTTTACTGCTTCTATACCTGTATATGGTTTTGATTCTATTTCCTGAAGCATAGAATGTTCTAAATATACTTTAAGAGAAGCAAAAGGTCTTCCTCCTATCATAAGTATTCTTTCTGCTACTTCATCTATATGTTCATCTGTTTCTGACATAACTCCATCAAGCATTGGGTGTATAGTAAAAAAATGTTCTCCCTTTAAATTCCAGTGATAATTATGCACTATTGTTTTAAAAATATGTAAATTGGCCAAAAATTTGTTCATCTGATAAATTAATTCTTCTTGTTTCTTTTTCATAGTAAAACCTCCTAATAATTTTGCTTTCTCTTTAGCTACCTCTGTATATATTATTAGATAAGTTTTTCTTAATCCTTTTAATATTTTAACTTTTTAATATTTTTAATCTAACTCTTGAATTCCTCCACCATTTACAAAAAGTATCTGTCCACTTGTCCAGCTTGAAGCTGGACTTGCAAAATACAATACTGCCATAGCTATGTCCTCCACTTCTCCCAATCTTTTTATTGGAGTTTTAGCTAGCATTTTTTCTTCTATTTCAGGTGTAAGTACTGATGCTAATGCCTTTGTTCTTATCGCTCCTGGACCTATTGCATTAACTCTTATCTCAGGTCCTAAATCAAGAGCAGCATATTTTGTAAGCTGATTTATTGCAGCTTTAGAACTTCCATATACACTCATATTTGGACTTACCATATTACTTGCCATTGAACTTATATTTATTATCGAACCATAATTGTCTTTTCTCATATATGGAGCACAAAGTTTCATAAGAGTAAAAATGCTGAATACATTAAGTTTATATATAAAAGTTATATAATCAAGTGTAAGTTCTTCAAGTTTTTCTTTTCCTCCACCTCCACCACCAGCGTTATTTACTAATATATTTACTTTACCAAAATTTTTTATAGTTTCATCTACAAGATTTTTTAAATCTTCTTCTATTGTTACATTACACTTTACAGCTAATGCTTTTATTCCAAATGCAGCAGCTTCTTTAGCTGTTTCTCTAGCTTTTTCAATATCTAAGTCACTGCATACCACATCAGCTCCAGCTTCAGCCAATTTCAAGGCAGAAGCTTTTCCTATTCCATCTCCAGCTCCTGTTATAATAGCAACTTTTCCTTTTAAATTATATTGTTCTACCAATTTCATTGAAATCATCTCCTTAAAGTATTTCAATCCCCATTTATTATATATTTATAAATATTATATCATAATTTTACTAATAATTCCCCTTCTTCTACTAGAAGAAAATATGTATTTATTGATAATAAAATTCTTTTAAAAGATGCAAAAATTATTAATTCACAACTAAAAAAATAGTTAAATATCCAAAAATATAATTTTTTATTATCTGAATAATATTTATATTTTTATTTCTTTCCTTATTAATTCTTATTAAAGAACATTATAAATATTTTCTATTAATTTGTTAGGGAGTTTTAGAACCTAATTATTCCTAGAACATTTTTCAAATTAATTATATCAAATAATCAATTGACATGCTATATTTTTTGATGTAACATTTATAAATAATTAAACAATGTAATTCTGGAGGGAAAAATGTTTAAATTAGAAAGTATAAAAAAAGAACTCTATGCTATTGAAGATACTTATAAAAAAGATATTGAAGCTGTTTCTGACTATATTTTTAAAAATCCAGAACTTGGAGAAAAGGAATTTCTTTCTTCAAAATATCTTATAGACCTTTTAAAGAAAAATAATTTTTCTGTAGAAGAAAATTATTGTGGTCTTCCTACAGCTTTCAGAGCTGAATATGGAGATAATAATGGACCAAGTATAGCTTTTTTAGCTGAATATGATGCTCTTCCTGGATATGGTCCTGACAAAGTACCTGGACATGCCTGTGGACACAACTGGATAGCTGCTGGAACTTATGGTGCTGCTTTAGTTTTATCAAAATTTAAAAATAATTTCAAGGGTAAAATAATCTTAATTGGAACTCCAGCTGAAGAAACTTTAGGTGGAAAAGTAAATATGGTTGAACAAAATGCTTTTGATGATATCGATATTGTTTTTCAAATGCATCTAGAGGCTAATAATAATCTTAATTGCAAAACTTTAGCTATTGATTGTATCAAGTTTCAATTTACTGGTAAAGCTGCTCATGCTGCTGCTCACCCAGATGAAGGAATAAATGCTTTAGATGCTGTTCAATTAATGTATAGTGGTATTAATTGCTTAAGGCAGCACATAACTTCTGATTCAAGAATTCATGGTATTATTACAAGTGGTGGAGATGCTCCTAATACTGTTCCTGATTTTGCAGAATGTAAATTTCATATCAGAGCAAATGATAGAACATATTTAAATTCCCTTACTCAGAAAGTTATTAATTGTGCAAAAGGTGCAGAGCTTATGACAGGTGCTGTTTTAAAATATGAAAAATATGAAAATTCATTTGATAATCTTTTAAATCTTCCATCTCTACAAGATTTAATGAGAAAAAATCTTATAGAAGTTGGAATAACTAATTTTCTTGATGAAAAACATGGAGCCAGTGGTTCTTCTGATATAGGAAATGTCAGTCAGGTATGTCCAACTATGTATACAGAGTTAGCTCTTAATATTGATGAATTATGTTTTGTTCATGATGAAGCATATTTAAAATATGTAAACTCAGAAGAAGCTTATGATAAACTTCATAAATCTGTAAAAGCTATGATTGGAGCTGCTCTTGAACTTTATCTTGAACCTGAATTATTAAAAGTTGTTAAAGAAGATTTTAAAAAACTTAAAAGAAAGTAATATGCACTATATATACTTTAGGATAGTTCTTGGTTTATTATATTTATACATTTTATATTTATAAAAAATATATAATTAATTTATTTATTATATTTTACTTTTTATCTATGTTGACGTATAATCAGCTTTATAAAAATAAAAAGAAAGATAGAGGCGCAGAAAACATAAGTATGATCATTTAGTCTGGCAGACATTGAGATGATCAAAAAGGGAATTCTGCCGAAATGAAAGAAAATGCCAAAATTCTTTTGTTGGTAGTATAAAAAATATTTATACTACTGTCATTGATTATTTCAGTGGAGTGCTATCTGTGATTTTGAGCTATGTGCATTTTTATATTGCATATAATTAAGTTTTTTTGTCACAGTTTAGTCTTCTAAGCTGTGGCTTTTTTATTTTATAAAATTTATTAAAATACTACGTATTTTATATATTAAATAAAACATATTGAGGGAGGAAAAAATGTCAGAAAATTCTACTAGAAAAAAATTTACAATGCCACATACTTATGTGATAATTGGAATTATTCTTGTCATACTAACTATTTTAACTTATATTATACCAGCAGGTACATATGAAAGAGCTGTAGATCCTGTTTTAAATAGAACTATGGTAGTTCAAGGTTCATTCAAATATATTGAACAGACACCTGTATCTCCATTTCATATGTTTATGGCAGTTGTAGAAGGGTTGGTTTCTACTGCTGATATTATATTTTTTATATTCTTTGCCTATGGATTTGTATATCTTTTAATAAAAACAGGAGCTTTTTATGGTTCTCTTGGTTCACTTATTAAAAAATTCAATGGTAAAGAAACTATGATATTTCCTATTTTTATGATAGTGTTTGGTATTTGTGGATCTACTTTTGGTCTTTATGAAGAAACTTATGGATTGCTTCCAGCCTTTATGGGAATATCCGTGGCTTTAGGGTATGATGCTTTAGTTGGAGGAGCTGCAGTTATTCTCGGTACAGCTACTGGATTTGCTGCTGCCACTCTTAATCCATTTACTATAGGAATTGCTCAAGGAATTGCTGAACTTCCTATTGGTTCTGGAATAGGGTTGAGAATTATATGTTTTATAGCCTTTCAAGGAAGTGCAATCATTTATCTCATGTTTTATGCAAGAAAAGTAAAACTTCATCCTGAGCTCTCAATTGTCAGAGATGTTAAATTTAATTTTTCAAATGGTATGAATCGTGAAGAGATGGAACAACTTCCTTTTAATGGAAAACATAAACTTATTATGTTCCTTTTTATTATAACTATAGCTTTACTTGTATATGGTACAAGCCAGCTTGGTTGGTACTTAAATGAACTTTCGACACTTTTTTTTATCATGATGATAATTACTGGTTTAGTAGGAGGTTACAATTTTAGTCAAATAGCTTCTCTCTTTGTAGAATCAGTTTCTGATGTTATTTTTGGAGCAATGGCAGTTGGAGTAGCAAGATCACTTACTATTGTAATGGAAAATGGACATATAATTGATACTATAATTAATTTTATGGCTAATACACTTTCAACTATGCCTAGAACTATTGCTGCTATAGGAATGGTTGTTGTTCAAAACTTTATTAATTTCTTTATTCCTTCTGGTTCAGGACAGGCAGCTACATCTATGCCTATCATGGCTCCTTTGGCAGATGCTATCGGACTTACAAGACAAACAGCTGTACTTGCCTTCCAATTTGGAGATGGTTTCTCCAATATGTTTTGGCCTACATCTGCTGCTACTGTGTGTGGATTGATGAGCCTTCCAATAGAGAAATGGTATAGATTTATCACTCCTTTATTTATATTTATGTTTCTATTACAAGTTATATTTATGGTTATAGCAGTAACAATTAACTATGGACCTTTTTAATATTTATTATATAAAGGGCTGTCTACATGGCAGCCTTTTTACTTATCTTTTTTTATAAATTTCCCAACCATATTTTAATAGATCACTTTTTAATTTATACTCTAATTTATTTTCTCTAAATATCTCTTTTCAATGTTTCCAATTTCTTTTATATTTTATTATGCTTTTTAATTTTTATAATTCAATCTTCTTTTCTAGGAATATAAAAAGTGCTGATACTCTTTTAGTATCAACACCAAGTATTGTACAACTATATTTACTATTTTATTTCTGTTTTTAATTTTCTCTGATTATATTTTTTACAAAATTCACACAACATGACAGCAAAAATTCCTGCTGCTATTCCAAAAATATTCATCACTGCAAGTATTTTTAGAAAGTTATCTTTTTTATTCATTGATATATTATCTATTACTACCATATTTTCATACCCTTTTTGAAGCTTTAAACCTGTCAATATTCTTATTTGCTCTAGATAAATTTCAATTGTTTTTCTTAACTCTTCTTTTACTACAGTATCTGTGCTCCTTAGCATCTCTCCAGAAAAATATTCAATATTTCCTGTTGCTTTTTTCTCTTCCCCTGTAATCATTTCTTCCATTTTTTGTGATATATATTTATTAATTTCAAAAAATATTTTATCTTTTTCAGCGAATAATTTTTCTCCATCTTTACTTTCAAGAAAGTATATAGTATTACTTTCTTTTTTTATATTTCTTATCTCTATAATATTAGAACCATAATTATATTGTTTTATATTCTGTATTATCGGAATTTCTTTCTGTAGAGCAGATTTTTTTATATATCTTGATATACTTTCCAAATCTAAATATGGAAACATCAGCCCAGATTTTTGATACAGCTCATCATTTAAAACTCTTTCTTTGTCTATATGAAACTCTATCCTTAGTTCATCTTTTTTATTCCTATTCTGAGAATATGAAACTATTATACTTGCAATAAATACTACAATTACAATTGAAAAAAATATTTTTTTCCACTCTAAAAAAACATCTACTATATCATATATATCAATTTCTTCTTCCAAATCTTCAATTCTATCTTTGTTCATCAATTTCCCCTTATTTTTTAATTTTTATTTATTTTTAAAGACTAGCATTTATTAATTTATTATTCCTATCTGCATTATTTTTATGTATAAAAATAAATATTCACTGCTCCAATTTTAACTAAAGTATTCTTTATACCTGATAAATATAGATATAACAAGACTTGATTTTTTATTCTAATAAAAGTTCGCTTTTATACAATAAAGAGAACTTTTCTGAAATAGAACAATATGCAGTTAATTTTCTGTTTTGTTTTCGTGAAAAATTTTAAGGATTAAAGGCATGATTCGTTTTAAAATTATATTATTTTTTTATTTCTTTGTCAACATAAATATGTAAAAGAATATTTTTCTCTTTTATAAAACTTAGAATTTGAGGAATAAATATTAGTGTTCGTGTTATTGTATAAAAGCGAACTATTTTAACTTTACTATAATTTTTGATTTTTGTTCTTTTTTAATATAAAAAACCCATGAATTTTAGAATATTAATTCTTAAAATTACATGGGCTTAATTTTTTAGGACAATAGATATAAACTTATTCTTCTAAAACTAATTTATTTAAGTACTGATTCATAAGAATAATATACGCATTTAGCATTTTCATATCCATGTCTTACTATTAAATCAAAATCTTTTTCACTAGGTTTGAATAAAGTTGTTGGATAATTTTTTAATTTTTCACTTTCCTCTTTACCCAAACATTCTTTTAAAAGTTCATCTTTTATTTTTTCATCTATTACCCCTCTAGTTGTTATTTTTTCAGCTGAATTTCCAATTTTTACACACATACCTGATTTTTTATTAATTATAAAATCAACAAAATTTCTCAATCTCAATCCAGCAACCTGATCCATATCTATATCCACTAGTCTTTTTATATCTGCCAGTTTTCCAAGTAAATTTTTACTTGGTTTTGTAAATTCCTCTGTACCTGCTGAAGCATCACTTACAATACAGAAATTGATTCCCTTTCTACATTCTCCACCATTATCTGGTCTGTATAGAGCTTCTATTCCAAGATTATCATACACTCCTCCATCCCAAAGATGAATTTTATCTGCTGGCAATTTTACCTCTTCTCCTTCATAATTTTTCCAGATATATTTATCAGTTTTTATTTCTGTCATTCCTATTAATATAGGAAATCCAGCAGAAGCAGCTACTGCTTCTGCAATAGGGAAATTTCCATCATCAAAATATCCTATTTTATAGTCACCACATCTTTTTTGGCTGAAACGAAAACATTTTCCAGTTTCAAAAGTTGTACAATTTATATACCATATTGGTCTTTCAGATAACTCTTTAATTATTCCATCCATTTTCCAGTATTTTTTCATAGTTTTAGCAAGAGATTCTGCCTTGCTTTCAAATAGTTTCTTTATATCCCAACCTTCAAGAGTCTTTCCAAAAGCTCCAAATGTTACATCTTTATCTAAAATTTTTTTCTTTATTTCTGGCAATACTTTTTCAAGATATTCCTTACTTGAAGGCCATTTCATATTATTTGATGAATAAAGTAATCCTGCACAAATACTTCCACCAGATACTGTTGATATATGTTCTATATTTTCTAGAAGTTCCATTTCAGCCAGCCATTTTAATATTCCTAAATGAAAAAGAGTAGCTCTCATACCTCCACCAGATAATGCAAGCCCTATTTTTATTTCTTTTTTATCCATACTTTTTCCTCCATTGAACAGAATATTTTTCTTATGCTACTGTATTACTCTATTTCTATTTATTTGTCAATGCCTAAAAAATAAACTTCAAATAATAATTTAATAAAGTATGTCATAAAAAAAGAACAGCCAAAGCTATTAAAACTTTTCGCTGTTCCATTTATATAGTTATTAAATCTTACTTACATCAAATACATCTAATTTATCTTCTTCAATATGTCCATCTTGCATTCTAAGAATCGCATTAATTGTATCTAAAGCTGTCAATACATCTACTCCATACTCTATTGCTGTTCTTCTCATTTTAAATCCATCTCTTTGAGCATCATTTGCTTTAGTTGGTGTGTTTATTAACAAATCAACCTCTCTATTTTTCAATATATCTGATATATTTGGTGATGGTTCTCCTATTTTATTTACTACTGTTGCATCTACTCCATTTTCTGCAAGAAACTTCTGTGTTCCTTTTGTTGCATATAAAGTTGAACCATGTGCTATCAGGCTCTTAGCTATTGGTAGAAATTCTTCTTTATCTTTATCTCTAATTGTTACAAGTATTTTTCTATCTTTTATAAGATGAACTCTATTAGCTCCCAATAATCCTTTATAGATAGCCTCGTCTACATTATTTCCTACTCCCAGTACCTCTCCTGTTGATCTCATTTCTGGTCCTAATGATACTTCTACTTTTGATAATTTTTCTGTTGAGAATACTGGTACTTTTACTGCTACTACATTTGGTTTTTTATAAATTCCTGTTCCATATCCCATATCTTTAAGCTTTTCTCCTAAGGCTACTCTTGTTGCTATTTCAATAGCTGGTACACCTGATACTTTTGATATATATGGAACTGTTCTTGATGATCTTGGATTCACTTCTATTACATAAAGTTTATGCTCATATGCAATAAACTGAATATTCATCATTCCTTTTACTTCTAGAGCTTTAGCTATTTTTTTAGTTATTTCTAAAAGTTCAGCTTCAGTTCCCTCATATAAGTTTTGTTGTGGATAAATAGTAATTGAATCCCCTGAATGAACTCCAGCTCTTTCTAAGTGTTCCATTACCCCTGGAATAAGTATATCTTCTCCATCACATATAGCATCTACTTCTAACTCTATTCCATTTAAATATTTATCTATCAATACTGGATTTGAAGGATCTCTATCAAACGATGCTTCTAAATATTTTACCAAATTGTACTCATCGTGACAGATTTCCATTCCCTGCCCTCCTAGTACATATGATGGTCTTACTAATACTGGATATTTTATCTCATTTGCTATTTCTATTCCATGAGATATATCCCATACTGCTCTTCCTTTTGGTCTTGCTATATTTAAAGCCTCCATCATTTCTTCAAATCTTTCTCTATCTTCTGCCTCGTCTATCTTATCTGCACTTGTTCCTATTACCTTGATTCCTCTATCACTAAGATCATTTGCCAACTTGATTGCTGTCTGTCCTCCAAATTGAAGTATGACTCCTTCTGGCTTTTCTTTCTCAAGTATATTCATTATATCTTCTGTTACTAATGGTTCAAAATATAGCTTATCTGCTGTTGAGAAATCTGTTGATACTGTTTCTGGATTATTATTGATTATTATACTTTCTATTCCTAATTTTTTCAATGTCTTTACTGCATGAACTGTACAATAGTCAAATTCTATTCCTTGTCCTATTCTAATTGGCCCTGAACCTATTACTACAATTTTTCTTCTATTAGATACTTCCACTTCATCATACTGATCATATGTTGAATAAAAATATGAAGAATCTGCAGCAAATTCTCCAGCACATGTATCTACCATTTTATATACTGGTTCTATATGGAAATATTTTCTTTTTCTTTCAATATCTTTTTCAGTAACTCCCATTAAAGAAGCAATTCCTTTATCTGAAAATCCTTTCTTTTTAAGATTTCTTAAATATGTTTCATCTAAATCTTTAAATTCTGTAGCTTTTAGAATTTCTTCTTGTTTAACAATCCACTCTATTTTTTCCATGAAAAATTTATCAATTCCTGTTATTTTTTGTAACTTCTCTTTGATATATCCTCTTCTTAACATCTCTGCTACTATAAAGATTCTTTCATCATCTGGTTTTACTACTGTTGCTTTTAATTCTTCCATAGTCATTTTTTGAGCTACTGGATGCTCTAAATTATATCTTCCGATTTCTAACGATCTAATACCCTTTAAAAATGCTGCTTCAAAGTTATTTCCTATTGCCATAACTTCCCCTGTCGCCATCATTTTTGTTCCTAGTTTTTTATCAGCTTTTTTGAATTTATCAAATGGCCATTTAGGTATTTTTACAACTATATAATCAAGAGCAGGTTCAAAACATGCAAAAGTTTTTCCTGTTACTTCATTCTTCACTTCGTCCAATAGATATCCTAATGATAATCTTGTTGCTACTCTTGCTATTGGATATCCTGTTGCCTTAGAAGCCAATGCTGATGATCTTGATACTCTTGGATTAATTTCTATTATTGCATATTCAAATGATTTTGGGTGTAGAGAAAATTGTACATTACATCCCCCAATAACTCCTATTTCATTTACTATTTTTATAGCAGAAGTTCTAAGCATTTGATACTCTCTATCTGACAAAGTTTGAGAAGGAGCAACAACTATTGAATCTCCTGTATGAATTCCAACTGGATCAATATTTTCCATATTACATACTGTAATACAGTTTCCATCTTTATCTCTTATTACCTCATATTCAATTTCTTTCCAACCCAAAATAGATTTTTCAATAAGAACCTGCCCTACTCTTGATAAAGCCAATCCTTTCATAAGAATATCTTCAAGTTCTTTTGGATTATATGCGAATCCACCACCAGTACCTCCAAGTGTGTAAGCAGGTCTTACAACTACTGGATATCCTATTTCGCTTGCCACTTTAAATCCATCTTCAAGATTTTCAACTATTTTACTTTGAATAATAGGCTCTCCTATTTTCTCCATAGCTTCTCTGAATAGTTCTCTATCTTCTCCTCTTTTTATAGCTTCAATAGGTGTTCCTATTACTTTTACTCCATATTTTTTAAGAATCCCTTTCTCTGACAACTCAACAGCCATATTTAATGCTGTTTGTCCTCCCATTCCTGCAAGAATAGAATCAGGTCTTTCTTTAGCTATTACTTTTTCTACAAAATCTGCAGTAATTGGTTCAATATATATTCTATCAGCTACTGCTTTGTCTGTCATTATTGTTGCTGGATTAGAATTGATAAGCACAACTTCTATTCCCTCTTTTTTCAATGTTTCACAAGCTTGAGTTCCTGAATAGTCAAACTCTGCTGCCTGTCCTATTATAATTGGTCCTGAACCTATTACTAATGTCTTTTTTATAGACTTATCTAACATTTTATTCCTCCCTCAAACTTTAAATTAACCTTCTATAATTTGCAAGAAATCATCAAATAAATAATCAGAATCAGATGGTCCAGGCCAAGCTTCTGGATGGTATTGAACACACATTATTCTCAATTCTTTACTTTTCATTCCTTCAATAGAGTTATCATTCAGGTTTATATGAGTTACTTCCATAGCCTCTGGCACATTATCTACAACATAACCATGATTTTGTGATGTTATAAATATTTTATTTTTTTCTAAATCCTTAACAGGGTGATTACATCCTCTGTGTCCATACTTTAATTTAGTTGTTGTTCCACCTAATGCCCATGATAAAAGCTGATGTCCTAAGCAGATAGCAACTATTGGAAGCTTTCCTACCATTTTCTTTATTTCATTTATTACTCCTGTGAGATCAGCTGGGTCCCCAGGTCCATTTGAAAGAAATAATCCATCAAGATTATATTTCATTATCTCCTCAGCAGTTGTATTCCAAGGAAAAACTATCATATGACAATTTCTTTTTTTAAAGCTTCTAAGAATATTTCTTTTAATACCAAAGTCCATTACTCCTATTCTTTTTCCTGTTCCTGGTATTTCATATATTTCTTTTGTACTTACTTTACTTACTGCATCTTTATTGCAAAATTTTCCAAAATGTTCATCTATTTCTTTTTGAGTAAGATCCTTAGAAGTAATTATAGCTTTCATAGCTCCTTCTTCTCTTATTATTTTTGTAAGCTGTCTTGTATCTACACCTTTAAATGCTACAACTTTATTTTGTCTTAAGAATCCATCTAAAGTCATTTCACATCTGAAATTATTTGGAAGCTTTGCATCTTCTTTAATAACAAATCCTTTTAAATGTATTTTAGAAGATTCCATATCTTCTAAATTTATTCCATAATTCCCTATCATTGGATATGTCATTACTACAATCTGCCCACAATAAGAAGGATCTGTTAAAAGTTCCTGGTATCCTGTCATTCCTGTATTAAAAACAAGTTCTCCAACAGCTTCCCCTAACTCTCCAAAAATCTTTCCTTCAAAACTCATGCCATTTTCAAGAATAAGTTTTCCTTTCATTTGACCTCCCATAATTTAAAAGTTTTCCTAAAAAAAAAGATACAACAATTTGTTATATCTTTTTTAAGATAAATATATATGAATTAATTTTAAAGACAATATTCCTATAAAAAATTTAAAAACAAATGTAAAAGAACTAAAAATAGAATCATTTATCTTCTTTAATGATAATTTTTTTATTCTTTCCATTTCTTTCCCTCCCTTTTTTACTAAAAGAAAGTATATCCATTTTTTCAGATTATGTCAAGAATTTTTTAATAATATCTGTTTTAATTTTTTTTCTGCCTCTTTTTTATACATTTTTTATAAAATATTAAAAAAATATAATTTTTTTTAGTTCCTTGTATTGACTATTAATCATTTATGTGATAATAAAATAGCGGGAGGTGCATCATGGATTTTATAATTATTACTAACAACAATAAAGTTTATAACTTTTACAAAGAAACAAATGATGTTTTTTATTTTCAAAAAAAAGATTTCCTAGATCTTTTAGAGATAGTAAAAGAAGAAATATATAAAGGACATAAACTTCTTTCTGATCCTATCATGTATAATCTAGAAAATTCTGAAAATCCATATAAATCTATTGCTGTTTCTAAAGATACATTTATAGATGATGGAGTTCAAAAGAAATTAATAGATGGCGTAATCAGCATTGCTAAAAAAATTCCAAATAGAAAAAATTTTTCTGAATTCTCAGAGAACACTTTAGAAGAATTTAGATTTATTGATTTAAATCTTTTAACTGATGGAACTAAATCTTTTAGTTATTAATCATTTGGAGGTGGACTGTGGTTCAATTTTATTTTAAAAGAATCCTTGAAAAAATAAATTTCAATTTCATTCCTGTTTTTGATTTGGAAGATGATTCTATTTACGGTTACAAAATTATCAAAGATTTTTCTGTAATCGGATTCAATGATAAAGACCTTATGTATCAAATGGCTTTTGAAGATGATACATTTGAAACTCTTGTCTTGAAGCTTCTTGAAAAATCATTTCAAATGGCTATTGAAAATAATTACACTGATAAGAAACTTTTTTATACTTTAAGATTGAATTATGTCCTAGACAATAGCATATTCTTTGATAGAATACATACATTGGTATCCTCTCTCAAACTTAATGAAAATAATATTATTTTTGATATAAAAGGAATAACAGATTGGGAAAAATTTTACAAAGAAACTAAAAACTGCAACTTTGAATATCTTAAACTCAATAAAGAAGATAGGAATGTTCCTATAAATTTAAATGTAATTGCCCAAGAAAAGCCAGAGTTAATTGAAATTAGAGATATTCAAAATTTTACATTTATAAAGGAATATATAGATGATAATATTAAAATAATTTTTAATACAAACACTGATTCATCTTTAACAAAAGAGGAATTAAAAAGAATAGGAATAAGTCATTATTATTATTTTAATAAAAATAAACAATTTGATGAAACTGAATTATAAAAAAGAAAACCTGATTCAAGCATTACTATATTTCTATAGTTGCTGAATCAGGTTTTTTATTTATTTTTTATTCTCTACCCATTGTACAAGACTTTCTCTTGTTTTTTCTACTATTTCATCGTAACTTAATTTTTCAGGTGAAATTTTATTGAAAAATTTAATTTCTATCTTAGAAGCTTTAGGTAATTTACTATTAGTTGGAAATGCTTCAAAAGCTCCTCTTATACCAAATGGAATAACTGGTACATTCATCTCTTTTGCTAAAATAGCAAATGCTTTTTTAAATTCCAACATTTTTCCATCTCTTGTTCTTGCTCCTTCTGGGAATATAACAACACTTTTTCCATCTCTCAGTACTTTAGCCATTGTCTGAAGTACTTCACCAAGATTTTTATTAATATCCACAAGAATAACATTAGAGTTTTCTCCAAGTTTTTTCATATATCCTTTTGAAAAGTGCTTTACTTTTGCAAGATAATATATATTTTTAAGTATTCTTGATGGAACCGAATGATTGAATATAAAAGCATCTAAAAGACTTTGATGATTTCCAGCATAAATAACTGCCTCTGATGTTAAATTTTCCAATCCACTTTTTTGTATTCTTAAATATAATCTAAAAGGAAGCCATGTAAAAAATTTTCCAATCATTGTTACTATATTTGATTTAGGAAGATTAGCCTCTATGTCTTTATTTAAATAATCTTTCCAATTAATTTCTTCTATTTTTTCATCACTTCTATTTTCTTTTACAAATTCAGCTAATTTTTCTACAGTTGGATTATCAAGAATTATATTCTCTGCCCCTTTAACTCCAAAATTACTCTCTAAATAAGTTAAAAGCTCCACCATATCTAAGGAATCCATTCCTAAATCAAGTTCTATATGAGCTGTTGGAGATACTGGTCTATTCTTAACTTTCATTAAATAATCTTTTATAAAAGTATATTCTTCATATTTTGGCTCTTCTATTTGAGTAATTTCTGTTTCCTTTTCCTTTAACATATCAGGTATCATAAATCTTCTTATTTTACCTATTTTAGTTTTTGGCATTTCTTCCTGTACAATTCTTATATCAAGTATTTTTCTATAATTAGGAGCCTTCCCATTGTATGAATCAATAACTCCCCATTTTAATGTTTCCTTTATATTTGTAACTTTTTCATCATATATTTTTTGAAAATTAGGATATATAACTGCTGTAAGTACAGAATTTATTTCTGCTATAACTATTTCTTGAATAAGATTTGTTTTGCTCATTATCTGTTGTTCTATTTCAATTGGATTAATATTTTTTCCATTTGACAAAACAATCATTTCTTTTTTTCTTCCAGTTACATAAAGAAACCCGTCTTTTATTTCACCTAAATCTCCTGTATGTATCCAGCCCTCGCTATCAATTGTTTCAGCAGTTTCCTCTGGTTTGTTGTAATACCCTTTCATTACATTTCTACCCCTAGCAATAATTTCACCATCATCTGCTATTTTTGCTTCAATTCCTGGAAGTATTCTTCCTGCCGATCCTGGTCTTATTTCATTTAGAGGTGTAAATGAAATCATTGGAGAAGTTTCAGTCATTCCATATCCTTCACACACTTTTAATCCAAGTGTAAGGAAATCCCTTGAAACTCTTGGATCAAGTTTTGAGCCACCTGATACAAAAAATCTTACATTTCCTCCAAAATTATCATGTACTTTTTTAAATATTTTTTTACTGAAAGATATATTGTCTATTTTTTCACATAATTTAAAAATAAATTTAGTTATTTTCCCTTCATTTATTTTTTCCATTATCTTTTGATGAAGCATTTCCCATAATCTTGGTACTCCTATCATCATAGTCACTTTATAATTCTGAAAAGCATCTATCATAGCTTGTGAAGACATTTCTTTAAGAAATATAATAGTGGCCCCTTTGGCTAAAGGAACAACTCCAGAACCTAATAATGGAAATATATGATGCATTGGAAGAAGTGCTAGTACAATATCCTCTTTGATAAACATATTATATTTATCTAATCCCTCTATATTAACAAGTATATTATCAAATTTTAACATTACCCCTTTAGGTTTTCCAGTAGTTCCAGAAGTATACAACATAAGAGCTATATTTTCGGGTTCTGGTGAATTGAGGACAAGCTCATCTGTTATTTCATATTCTTCAATATCATCTACAATTACTATTTTTAAATTTTTTCCAGTTATTTCTAAAGCTTTTTTCACATTTGAAAAATTATTTTGCGATGTATAAATATATTTTGAATCAGAATCTTCTATATAGTAAGCAAGCTCATCTCCTGATAAACTTGAATCAAGACATACACATGTTCCTGATTTATCCCAGACTCCTAAAAATGAGTAAAAATATTCTGGTCTATTTTCCATGTAAATAATAACTCTATCTTCTTTTTCAATTAAAACCTGTGAAGAAAAAATCTTAGCTTTAGTTATCATTTCTTTATAACTTATATTTTTTCCTTCGTATATTATCGCTGTCTTATTATAATCCCTTACAAATTCCAACTTATCCCCCTAAATATTTTAATTGTTTGGCATAATTATAGCATATTTTATAATTTTAGACAATTAAAACAGTTCCCCCTTACACATTCTAAATATTTGTTATTTCAATATTTAAAATCATTATTTTACTAAAAACACTAAATAATGAACTTATTCTCATTTCTTTTATATCTTTTAAATATTCTGGAATAAACACTTTTATTCCTTCTATTTCTTTTATAATATACTTTACCTCTCTTTGAGAAATATTATCTGTTTCTTTTACGAATTCACCCTGAATTACATCTTGGCAGCCTGCTCAACCAAAATTTTGTATCTCTTTTTTTAAAATTATTCCATTAAAATTATTTTTTTTCATATATTTTAAAACTTTTTCTTTTATTTCTATCAAAACTTTTCCTCCTTTTAAAATTTAGTACTTTCTTAAATTTTATCATATTTTTACATTAATTCAATATAAAGAATTATTATAAAAAACATTTTTTAAAAATAAAATTTCAATAAAATAAAATATAAAATTTTATTATTCAAACAAAGGGTTTACATATGTCTAAATATATATTATAATGGAGTATTGGTAATTGTCACATATCCTCGCTGTACCCAACTATCATATGGAACCTTATCAACCATTATTCTTTCTCTTAATTTTTCTTCATTTGGTATAAAAGAATGGCTGTACAATACATACTTAGGAACTTCATTATCCATAACAGGTAATATAAACGATACTGAGGTAAGGTCAATTTTTGCTGACATATCAAATCCTACATACACATCAGCTCCTCTCAAATCATAGGGGATTTCTTTTACTTCACAGGCTTCCCATTTATTAATATCCATATATCCATTTACTTTAGCTTGAAGCCATAAGTTTAAACATTTAGTTTTAAAAGACACCATTTTTTCTGGAATATCTTTTGCTACTTTGAAATCTGATGCAAGCTTATCTAATCCCTCTTGATAATATGCTCTTATAGGATTTGCTTTTCTCCATGTATCAATATTTGAGATATCATCTTCTTCATCTGCTTCACAAATATCTATAAAATATTCATCATTAACTGTGTCAGAATGAGGATTTAAAACATTTGAGCAATATTTATATTCCTGCACATAACATGGAACATTCAAGTCCATTCCTGCTGTTGTTATGATAAATAGTAAAGGTTCTTTTGAGTTGCTTCCTAAACCAAGATCATAGAACTCTGTAGTAGTATGTTGATGGTATTCATCTAATACTAAGACAGCAGGATTAGTTCCATCTCCATTCTTTCCATCTTGCTTACTTAGTGGAGTAAGAAAAGAATTAGTTTTAACATGAACTATCTTATCTCTTGTCAATTTGAATTTAGTTGATAATATACTTCCGCGAAGCATATTTTGAGCTTCATTGAAAAGGAGTTTTGATTGTTCCCTTTTAGTTCCTGCACAGAATGTTTCAGCAATTTCATTATTTTTAGTAGCAACTATAGAGATTTCATATAAAAGGCTTCCTGCCTGCATTTGTGTTTTTGCATTTTTTCTGGCTACTTCAACAAATGCTTTTTTAAACCTTCTAACTCCTTTTTTATCTTCCCAACCATAAATTTGACATAAAATGAATTTTTGCCATGCTGTAAGATTGATAGGCTGTCCTGCTAATACCCCTTTTGAATGTTTCAAATAAGTAAACCAAGTTATTATATTTTGAGCTTTTTCTTCATTCCAGATATATCTCCATTCATTTCTCTCTACATCTTCTAAAAATCTTTCACAAGCCCATTTATGCTTCTCTCCACTTACTATATTTCCACTTATACAATCTATTGCATATTCAATTAATTCATTCTTAATAGTCATATTAAATATCTCCAAATTCATTCTTTACATTATTTTTATCTATTTGTGTATCTCCAAACATCAGTTTCAGTTTTCCTTCTGCTGTTAATCCTAATAAAGAAGCATATTTTTTAACCTCATCAGAATACTTCAATTCCAATGTAGTCAAGTTATTGATTTCTTTTCCTATTCTAAATTTCAATCCTACTTCTTTAGTTATAGCTGCATACTTTGCCAATGCATTGCAGTAAGCTCCTAGATTGTTATAATCAAGGTTATTGAATGTTGGACTTTCTTGTAATTCTTTCACAAGTCTTTTCCATTCATTAATTGCATAGTCATTAATAAGCCATTCAGGAGTTTTCTTTAAATGCTCCTTACCTATAAATTTTAACTTGGCTTCTTCTAGTTCTTTTTGTTTTTGCTGTTCAGTTGTCAAGTGTCCTTTTTGAGTTGATAGAGGTTTCTTTGCTCCCATTTCTTCCCTCCTTTTTTATTTTTATTCAGAAAATTTTCTATTTAGAAATTTGTGAAAACTGAACTGAGGATGCGGTATTCTGGAAAGCTTCAAAAACTTTTTCAATCCCCCCTACCCTCTAGAATATTTCTTCAAATATTCTTTTTTAATACTATGTAGCTTGGCTTGTGTCTTAGCTTTAGAAGTTTTATAAAGCTCGTGAATCTCTCTGTGAGCTTCATCTGATACAGGTATCAAGTTATCTATATCAAGAGCTTTAAGTTTATTCTCTTCAACTTCTGTGATATGATGTATCAAAGTTGCTGTAACTATCTTGCCAGTTTTAAAGAAAGTCCATAAGCAAATGTTATCAAACTTATTTAAACATACTGTTCTTAACATCTTCCAAGCTTTGCTATGATATAGTTCAGCATTCTTTCTTTGGGCTTTATCATATATTTTATTAGCTTCTGCTTTTATTTTCTTATAGCAGCCATTAGGACACTCTTTCTCAACTTCATATTCTTTCCTACATCTTGGACAAATCTTATATATTCCCATCTATCACCTCATTCTAAATAATGCTTTGCCTCTTCTTCCTGTAGCTTATAGTCTAAAGCCTTGCTTTTCAACTCCAGCCTTTTAAGTTCTATATCTACTTTTATTTTTTCCAGTTCTGCTTTTTCTTTATCTGGTAAAATATTTTCTATCTTTCTTCTTAATTCTAGGATACCTGATATTCTGCTTTGCCTAATTGCTACAGCTTTTTCAACCTCTGGATTAAGTATGACATCTTCATATTGGTATGTATCATCTATTATATTTTGTAGCTGTATAGCTTCTCTTCTTGCTTTGTCTGTTATCTCTTCCTCTAGTTCTGCCCTTCTCTTTTCACTATCTTCTGTAAACTTTTCATATGCTGCTTTACACCTACATCCTTTTATCCATGGATCACCAGCAAGCTCACATCTCTTTTTTCTCTTATTGAGAGTAGTTAAAGGAATCTTATATTTTAAAGCAAGGTCATTTAAATCATCTCCAAGCTCATATCTTAGTCTTATTTCAAACTCTATTCTCTTTGTTAAAGCTATACTCATCACCTCCTAAAAAGATATGAAAGAAATATAATTATTAGAGATATCCCAAACACTTAATTACTTTAACGAAAAATATTAAGTTTTCTATTTTAAGAAATTTCTTTCAACCTTATGCAAATTCTGGGTTATTTTCACTTTTTATCTGCCCGACTATTTCTGCTTAGCTGGTAAAAAAATTATCTTAGAAAAGCTGACTTTAAAAGCTTCTCATAGATAGTCAAATTATTTTTATTCAAATATTTTTTTAAAACCTGTCCTTGATAGTCTTTGCGGTGCTTACTACTTATATTTTTTTCTACTATTTCAAGTAGGAACTTATAATCAAATATCCAGCTATTACGGTCTAAGTACTCAAATACTCCTCTTTCTTCTCTCAAATGTTCTGGTATTTCTTTTCCCTTTTCCTTGTATCTTTTTCTTTCCAGTCTTTTCACTCTTTCATTTCTTCTAAAATTCACAAAGTCATATGAAAGGTTTTTCTTTAAAGTTTCTAGATACTTCTCAGGCTTTATAATCAACTCTTGTTCCAAGCTCTCTATAAATATCTTTTTTAATATATCTCCATTAGTAAGCAAATCATAAAGGCTATTAGTAAGTTTCTCTCTATCCATAGCATTTCTATAATAATCTCTGCCATAGACAACCTCTATCCTAGTTAAAGGAAGCTCTATACTAAGTTCTTTACTGGTTAGCAATTCAAATGTTTTATCATAAAATTTTATTACCTTCCCAAAAACATCTTTTCTAAAATCCTGCATTTTTGAATTTATATATAAAGATCGTTCTTTTTTTATTTTTGCTGGAATATCTTCTGCAAAAAAGCTATACATCCCTATTGCTTTTTGATAGTTTGCCCTTCCAACCAGCAATAAAACTTCTTCAAGTTCATAAAATTCCTGTTCAAATGTTGTGTTTATCTCTATTTCTTTTACTTTTGCTTTTGAAAAATCTATTGATATTCCATAACTATTTAATGTGTCTCTTATTTCTTCAAGAGCTTTTAAAAGCTCCTTAGCAGATGAATTGTATATGTTATGTCCATCTCTATTTCTATTAGGATTAAGTTCCAGACTTGACACTGTATATATTTCCCCATTTGCTTTCAAGTTAATAGAATAATTTAGATTAAATAGTCTATTCTTATGTTCAATTTTTTCAATATACTCAAAATTTGTAGTTACTTCTTTTTTTTCTAGTTTATCGAAATTAGTAATAGTAAAATTGTTTATAACAATTCTATCTATCCCTATTCGATTTAACCTAGATTTATCTATCAACCATCCTGCCTCCTTTCCTCTTTTTTTCTGCAAGCAAGCCATCCTCTCACCCGAAACAATTATCATTTCACCAAAAAAACTTGCAAAAAAACAAAAAAAGTCCAGAGAACAACCTCGCGATTGCTTTCTGGACTTCATGAGTCTCTGTATCAAATTCAATTTTATAATATATCCTTTATTTCTTCTCGCTCTCCTACCTATTTGCAGTTTTTTTTCTTCTGTTTCTATTTTTTTAAATTTTCACATTCTTTAGGTTTTTTCCAAATTTCAAATAAATCAATATCATCACTACTTGGTCTCTTTTCTTTCTCTTCTATATATGCTACTTGAATTATTTTAGGAATATCAAATGCTGTACCTGTTACAATACAAGCTCCTTGTGGTAAACTAGGAATCATTGATTTTGATCCTCTATCTAAAGTTGATATAACATTATCAATTAATTTTAAATCCTTTTCATTTATTAATCTATGAATAAAAAAATTATGAAATTGAGACATTAATGTCTCGGAAATATCTGCTGGTCTTTGACTAGCAACAGTTAAAAAAAATCCAAATTTTCTTCCTTCTTTTATTATTTCCTCAAATAATTCCAATCTGTAATCTTTCCAAGTTTCAGCTTCTCTATTAGACTGAGTTGACAAAATATTATGTGCTTCATCTATTATCAAATGAAAGGTTTGGTATCGTTTATTCTCTGCATTTTTATGGTATTCAAAAGCTTGTTTTGCTAATAATATTGGAAATATTTTTTTCATACTTTGATTACATTCTCTTAAAGATATGACTTCAATATTTTTTTCATCAAATTGAATACTATCAGTAATTTCAATTATCTTATCTAAATCTTTTATTGAAGTAGAAATTGAATTAATAAGAGGATTAATATGTTCGTATTGATTAAAATTTGTCATAACTCCATTTGTCAGTAATAATCTTGCTCTTATTTCTAATTCCTGAAAAGGAGATAATTTTTTTATTTGTATATCATTTATTCCATAATACGCTTCTTGAACAGATGTCAAAGGCTCTCCATGGAAATATTCATTTTTTTCTTCATTCCAAAAAATATTTTGTTTAGAGTGCCATTGTAATTTAGAAATATTTGATTTAATTGAAAGAATTTCAAATATTCTTTCTAGTAAGAATTTTAACTCTTTTTTAGGATTTGTTGTTGTTAACAACTTTTTAATTGTTGATTTAAGATAATCTTCTAAAGCGTTTTCTAAATTTATATAAGATTCTCTATCCTGAATTAATTTTTTTAAAAATGGTTTTTGTGTTTTTTCAGTAGCATGAAAAAGAATAGACAAAACTTCTGCATCCCAAAAAAAATTTTTTTCTATTGGAAATTTACAAATAGCTTTTTTGGTAGATAAAATAAACTTAGTCTTTTCTTTAAATAAAACACTTTCATTTATATACTCATTGTTAAAATCAATAAAAATAAATTTACTCTTACTTACATCTAATTCTTCATGAGAAAATAAAGTACTATACAATCTAGCTAAAGTATTAGATTTTCCACTTCCTGTATTTCCAAATATTCCAATATGAGTATTAAAAATTTTTGTCCAAGGTAACGATATTTTTAAATTATATTGTAAATCCACTCCTATTTCAAAGTTTATATTATTTTTTTCTTGAGTAGGAGCCAATATTCTCTTTATTGTCTCTTCATCTAACATACTTACCACATTATAAATTATAGGAGTATATTTATTTCCAGTTTTAAATTTTCCATCTTCAAAATATCCAATACATTTGGCATATACAAATCTTTCATATCTATCTTTTGCTGATGCTAAAGTTGGCTCTTTATTTAAAAGTTTATCTTTAATTTCTTCTGACTCAACTTGACAAACAATATCTATTGTTCCTCTAGATATTATTAAGTAACCTCCATTTCTTATTCCCTCATATTTTTTCCCTTTATAAAAATATTTAAAATCACTTGATGTATTAAACATTTTAATACACAAATTAACTCCTGAAACAGACCAGACTACTCCTACTTGAAAGTTATCAATCATCATTATCACTTCCAAATACTTTCTTTAAAAAGATATTAAAGTCTATTATTCCTTTATCTTCTGGAGAAATATATTCTATTTGAGAACTTAAACAATTTAATTTATCCTTTATTTCTTGTTCAGAATCATTATTAAAACAATATATATATATTTTTAATGTTGGATTATTTAAAGCCCTTTTTATCATTTCTGCAATATGCTTATCTGCGAAACTAAACCCAAAAACAATTAAAATACTATTAGGCTTTTCCAATTCATAACTTAATTGTCTCAATGTTTGATAATAAAATTCTTCAAAAACAGTTTTTTCAAATTTTTCTTTTTCAGGAAAAATTAAAACAAAGTGCTCTCTCAATCTATTTCTCATTCCGTCTACTTTCTCTAATTCCTTTGTTAAAATATTATCATCTATTACTTCAATTTCAATTTCTTCATCAACTTCTTCTTCCTTAAAATTATTTTTATATTCTACATAAATTTCTTCATCATTTGCTCTCCAAGATACTGAACCATGAATCTTAAAAAGATTTATAATAGGAATTTCCTTTTCCATATTTTCAAAAATTCCTAGATGTAGAATCTTTTTATGGTAATTTTTCATACTTAATCTTTTATTTATATTTCCACTAGAACCATCATTAAAATAAAATTCTTCTTTTCCAATTAAAGTATCTGCTGCTTTTTCAAAAAACAAATCATAATTAGTAGTAAATATATTAATTCTTTTATTTTTTTGATAATTTTCTCTTTTTAAAAAGCTCAAAGTTTTCTTTAAAAAAATACAATAATTTTTAAACACAGAACTTTTTTTAATTTTCTCATCTTCTAAAAAACATTTTTTCAATATCTTATAATAATAATAATGATAAATTCCATCTACTACTGTAGGGCAATCTTTTTCTTTCTTTGCAATAATTTCTTCTATTGTAAGATTTTTTCCTTCTTCTGAGTATTTTGTTGCTAATGTTGGAATTTCTCCAAAACTCGCTCCTGAACCAAATAAGAAATTAATATTTTTTCCATAAATTTCATCTAATATACTCATAAATCCTCCCAAAATCTGTTAGTTTTTAATTTCATTTTAATATATTATAACATATTTCACAATATTAAATTCACTGTATTAAAATAATTTAAAGTTTTATTTTCAACAATTTTTAAAAATTAACTTGTATAATCTTAAAATATAAAACAGCAGAATAATTTATCTGCTGTCTTAATCTATGTTTTCTTTATTGATTTTTTACAATTTTAACTTTTCTTTTTCAGTAGTACCACCATATTTCATACATTCAAATGTACTTAATCCTAAGTCTCTTTTTGCTCTAGCCAAGTCAATCATGTGATTATATAGTGGTTTAAGTTCATCATCATAAATCTTTTCAATTTTATTTTCAATGACAAAAATCTTTTTCATATCATCATATATAGCTTCAAGATACACATCTTCAAAGATTTTTTTCTTTTTTACTTTCTCTGAATCTATTTTAAATTCTATTTTATTATCATTCTTAAAATAGTCCTCAATTTTATCCTTAAAAGTTTCATAAATTCCAAAGTACTTACATATTTTAACCACTTGAATTTTATTCAAAATAGTTATCCAGGGAATATTTCTAGAAATTTTATTTTCTCTTTTGTATTCTCTTGAATCACTTGACCTTATAACACAATTCAATTCTTTAGTATGTTTATGTAATGTACTCATAGGAATATCAGTTAATTTTTGAAGATATACTACTTCCATTACTGGTTGACCTCTAAAAGTTTTAATTTCCTTTTCAATACTTTCATTTTTTAAAGTTAAAAGTAATTTATTTTCTTTTAAAGCTTTTTCCATTTCATTAAATTTTCTGATGTATGCCATCTTAAATTCTTGATATCCCTGAATGTTAAACATATACAGTGTGAATCCGTCTTTTGTGAGTAGGTATTCTTTATTCATTTTTCCATTTAAGGCTTTATATTTTGTTTTTATGAATAGAGCTGAAATTTCAGCTCTATTCTTTTTAAAAATTTTATCTAGGTCTGCTAAAACATTTTTATGTTGTTTATCTAGTTCTTTAGCAATAACTCTACTACTAACTACCAAACCATATTTAGTATTCTCTTCAATTAAAATATTCACTATTTAGCACCTCCAAGTTTAAAAGCTATTTCTAGTGCTAATTTTTCACTTTCTACATAGAAAGGTTGACTGATACCCTTTAAAATCACTTTGAATAATCCATTACTACACTTGCTAATTTTCATAATTATTCCCTCCTAAAACTTGTATTTTGGGAGTTAGTATAGTACAATAGTATTGTCGGGTACTATTTGTACTACAAAAACTCCTGTAAGTGACTGAAAAGTTGTTTATGGGAGTTTTTTATTTCTTTTTACGAATTATAAGTTGCTCATTATCTTTGTCAAAAATAAGTTCAATAGTCTTATTTTCTTTAGTAATTCCCAACTCTCTTAGCCATGGTTTTGGGAGTGTAATTCTTGTAGCTTCTCCTCCATTGCCAGCTTTATAAAAAGAAACATTTAAATCTCTTTTTTCCATACTTTCTCCTTTTGGTAGTCCCTTAATGTAATAATACTATATAAGGGACTACCATGTCAAGCTTATTTAGTTTTTTATTTAATTAACTTTAATTCTGTCTTTCTTTCACATCTTTTGCAAAAGAATATTCCCACAGTTCCATTACTAGAACAGCTGGTTTCCCCCATTCATTTTCAACCACCAATTTTCCATTTTTGCCAATAATTTTACACATTTGTATTTTATATCACTATCTTTATTTTCTATTATTTTCAACTTTCACCTCTCAATAAAAGAGGGAAATCCCTCTTTTATCATGACTTTTATTTTATTAAAGTAATTATAATATTCGCGCATAACTCAAAAATTGTCAAAGTAATATTTATACCTAAATTTTATTTAATCTTTTTATTTTACAATATTTTTTATAGTTAAATATAGGTATTAAAAAACTATATAAATATATTTTCTACCAATTTTAAAATCTTGTATTACTTTATCTTCTTTTAATTTCTTCAATAAGTATTTTGCTGTAATAGAAATTAATATTTGTTTTTTCTTTATTCCAGGAAATACTAAGTCAGCTAAATGTATTATTTCATCAGGTGTATGAAATTTAATTTGCTGACCAATTATCTCAACTAATTTCTTTTTAAATATTTCTGAATGAGTTTTTATTAAATAAATTAATATTTCTAAATTTATTTTAAAATCAAAAGGACTTGTCTCAATTATTTTTCTAGCTATTTCTTTTGAAAATTCATCATTTTTTATAAAATTTATAACTTCTTTATAAGATTCTAACATATCAGAATCTACAATTACCCTTTCAATTAATTTAGGTTCACTTTTTCTAGCTGAAGATAAAGTTTCAAATATTTCTTTCAAATTTTTATTAATAAATTCTATAAAAAGTTTCTTTTCAAAAATAAAATTCTTCAAAATTTGAAAATTTAAATCTGAAAATTTGAAAAAATTATTTTCAACTAAATATTCAATTTTTTTTATCTTTTCTTCATTGGTTCTATTTTCTGTAAACCATGAACTCATAAAATCATTTTCACTTTTAAAATCAATAATATCAAAATCACTTTGTAAATCTAATCTTTTTAAAATTTCTTGAAATAATTCAGAATTTATATTAGGAGAAAATAAAAACTTTTCAATAATTTGATTCTCTTCTTTTGAATCCTTATTTTCAAGTTTTGTAATTTTCTCTAAATTATCTTCTATGAATTTTACATATTCTTTAGTTTCTAATAAAATATCTGAAAGTAATAAGAAATTCTCTTCTGAATATTCTATTTTATTTTTAGATATTAGGTATTTTAATTTTTCTCTATAAATTTCATTATCATTTTCTACTAGAACTGTAATTTTCTCTACATCAAACACATTTAATACTCTTATAAAACATTCTGAATCAATAATTTCCGAATTTAAAATATCTTGAAACAATTTTTCTCCTTCTGAAATTATTTCAGGTTCATAATCTTCTATATTACTCAAAAAAAGTTCTTTAATTGTTTGATCATAATAATTTTCTTTTTGATATATTTCTACAAATTCTTTTAAATTATTATAATTTTTTCTGATTTTATTTCCTAATACTAAACTTCTCCTAAGAACTTCATTATTTATAATTTTTATATCATCTATTATAGGTAAGTCTGTTTCTATTAAATTTTGAAGTAATTCTTTTTCATGTTGTTCATTATAATTGAGAGTTTCTAATATTTCTATTACATATTCTACATTTTCACTTTTATGTGATTCTAAATTCACATAAACTTCATTTAAAAAAATTTTACTGTTACTTAAAATATAACTCCATATTTTTGGACTTTTTTCTTTTAGTAATGTTAAAAGTTCTTCTGATACTAATTTTTCTTTTTTTTCTGTCCAATAAATATTCTCTAAATTTTTTCGAGTTATTTCAAACATTTCATTATTTATTATACAATCAACTATTTCTTTTCTTGCATCTTCATGAGAGCTCAAAAAATTAAATTTTATTTTAAATTTTTTATAAATTTCATCAAGTTTCTCATAAGTTAAATTTTGTTGTAAAATATTTTTAAAATTTTGAAGATTCTCTATAAATTTATTTTGACTTGCATTATTTATATTTTCCATTTCTTTTATTGTAAGATATTCAATAAAATAAACTAAATATTCATTAATATTAACTCTTATTTCTAAAATATTTTTCCATATTTCATTATTATACTCAACAAATTTTGAGAAAAATTTTTTTCTATCTTTTATTTCTTTAATTAAATTATAGACAAATTCATAACTTTCTTTATAATTTAAGGCCATATATTCTATAAATCTAAAATAATCTAATTCAAACTCTTTATTTCTTTCTGCATATCTTATCAAATTATAATTTAGCATATACTTACTATTAATGTTTCTTAAACGTTCTAACACTTTGCAATAATTATGAATAGGAAGATTTTCTGTTTCTTCCATTTGCGCACTAACTTTTTCTAAAAATTTAATATCTTTTTCATTTAAAGCTCCAGGATAAATAAATGATGTATAGTCAAAATAATATTCATCTATATACCCATTAAAAATCAAAAATGCTTTTACTTTATATTTATACTCATTTTTTAAATTTATTTCATTCTCATCTGGTCCTAAAATTAGATTATTTTTTTCTTTTGTTCCAATGTTCTTAATTAATTCTTTTAAACTTTTCTTTTTTATTGTGATAATCTCATTTTTTATTTTTTTTATTTGATTTATTATTTCTAGTTTATTTGTTTCTTCTTTCTTTTCTAGGATTTTTATTCTCTCTTCATAAGAAATAGACATATTATACTCCATTTCTATTCTTTTTGAAACATCTTTAAAACTACTATAGCCACTATAGCGCCATTCTATTCCATTTTTTTCATAAAAATAATCAAACATATCAATTAATTCCATTCTAGAATATTTACTATTAGGAGAATTCCACCTATTATTATAATTAAAATCATTAGTATTTTCTTTTAAAATTGCTAAACAATAAAATATTTTTAATTCATCAATTGAAAAATGTTCTTTATTAATTGTTTCTAAATATTCTTCATTTTCTGTTAATTCTTTTTCCTTTTTTTCAATTAAAATTTCTATAATTTTATTTTTTCTATAATTGAAAATGTCATATAATTCTCCATTATTGAAGTTTAATTTTGAAAATTCGCTAGGAAAAATATTTTTATACACAATTATAGCTAATAATTTATCATTCTTTTCTTTTCTGCTATTTTCTAAATTATATTTTTGTTTTTCAAAAATTGAAAAATATAAATTAAATTCATTAATAATATTCAATCCTAATCTCATATCATGAATATAAAGAAATATATCTTCCAAAAATCCTTCAGTAAAAATATTTTTATCTTTAATTTTAGACAATAATGCTCCATCTGAATTTGCTGAATTTAAAATAGGAACTATAGGAATGATAAAATCAAAAAACTTGCTGCGTTCACTATTCTCAAATAAATCATCCTTTACAGCATAAATAAATGTTATTTTATTTTTAATCTCTTTTGAATTATTAATAATAAAATTTAATTCTTTTAAATTTATAAAAATGCTTTTATCATTAAATCTATCTAAATCTTCAATAATAAATATATCTATTTTAGCAACTTCTAAACAGTAAATTATTTCATCTAAATAATTATTCAATATTGATTTTTCATTTTGAATTTCACAACTTTTTTTTAATTCTATTTCTCCACCAAATTTACTAAATTTAATAGTATTTATCTTTATTAGAAGAGAATAGCACCACCAAATACTAATAACTATAAATATAAATACCATACTCATTTCAGAAGCAGAAAGATTAAAAAACTCTAAAATTTTATTCTCAATAAAAATTTGTTTTATTTTTTCATTATTCTTTAAAATAAAATATATAAATATATAGCAAATAATAGAAATTGTTAAAAGAAAATATTTAAGCTTATTTAATTTTATAATTCTTTTAAATTTAGAGAATGGAATATTTTCTCCCTTTATCGAATAGAATATTTGTTCTAAAATAGATTTTTCTAATGCTTCTCTAGTAACATTCTTAGATTGATTTTCTTCTAAAAAATTTAATAATGAAATTGATAAAGAATTATATTGTGAATTTTCTTTTAAAAAACTTTTTATTACTGTACTTTTTCCAGCCCCATATGTTCCCGTTATTCCTATATTAATTATTTTTTTATGTTTTACAGCTTTCTCCAATAAGTCTATATATATTTTCTTTTCTTCTTCCAATTCTTCTTTAGGTAGTAACACATTATAAATATTTTCATTATTGCAAATTAAATTTTCATCTTTTGATTCATTATTATTTTCCAATTTTTTTATTAATTTTTTCAACCAACTTATTATTTTTTCTTTTACTATATCCATATTCAAAATATATGCCTCCAATAAAAGTAATTTTATTTTTATTATAACATATTATTAATTTTAATTCTCAAAGCTTTTTTACACTTTTGACAAACAAATAAACTTTCTTTCCCATTACTTGAATAATTTGTTTCTCCTAATATTTTTATCCAACCATTTTTTTGAGTTGCTAGTAATTTTCCACATTTGCATCGTATTTCTATAAAATCTTTTTCCACTATTCCTCCTCATATATAAAATATAGTATTATTTTTGATAAAATTACAAATATAGATATCAATAAGAATATAGTTATATTTATTTTTTTATTAATAATTCTTTTATAAAAAATAATTTCATTTTTAACTTTTACATAATCTTCAACTATTGATACATTTTCATAGCTTAATGTTTCTATTTCTTCCTTATTCTCTTTTTCTTTCTTTTTATATATTTTTATTTGGTTTTCTAATATTCTTAATTTTTCGTTTTTTCTCTTTACATTTATTCTACTCATTATCTTCCTCCAGCGATTTCTTGATTAACAAAATAGTTGCTGCTATTAGTAATATGTATACTATTATCCACTCTTTCATATTTTCTCCTCTATTTTTTCTTTGGCTTTTCTTCTTTAACTAAAAATTTTAATTTTACTCTGTATAGAGGTTCTATTCCTCTTTTCTTTTTGTTTAAATTAACTACTCCAGTTATTTTAAAAGGAAAAATTACATTTTCACCCAGAAAAGAATTATCTTTTTTTATCACTGTTACTTTTATAATGCTACCTCTTTCTAAGATACTGTAATTATTTAGCAAATGTTTTTTCAAAGCTTCTTGGTAAAATTTTATATCTAAGCTCAATCTATCAAATTTCAATTTACTTCTGTCCAATGTAAATCTATACATTTCTTGCATGAAATCACTAGGATTAGTTAATTCCAATGTTTTTATATTCATCACATCACCTTTTTGTTTCCTAAATTTTCTAAAAGATTACCCATTTTTTTATCTATTTCAGGAACTATATATTTTTCTTTGTAGCTTATAATCCATTTTTCAGCCTTTTCTCTATCTCCAATAAAGCTAATATTCTGTTTTTCTGATAATCCCTCCAAATAAAGTGGTATATCTGCTGTTTTATTAGAAGCATAAGCCTTGTATAATCTTGGTAAATCCCATTTCATGTAATCTTCATATTCTTTTAACCCAAGCTTACAAAATTTTATCCATCCTCCTATATCCCTAATTATCAAATGGATAATAGGATCATCAAAGATTACTGTGGTATAAATACCAGCACTCCCAATAGCTTTCTTTATAAGAAGTTTAGCCCGTGCTATTCTTATTTCTAAGTCACTATCACGAGTGGCTGAACAATACTTTCTTATATCTGCTGGAGTAGGTAAAAATAGGCTTTCCCTTTCTCTAAGCATTACATTTATCCCTAACAAAAAATCTTCCTGTGGAATATCTTTTAATAATACCCAGTAGAAGTCAGTTTGTTCATCACTAAAAGTTTTATCCAAAACTTTTTCAATCATCTTCACACCTTCTAAATAAGTTTTATATTCCACTTATACCACCTCACCTTTAAGAAGTTCCAGTTCTCTTTCAGCCTTGCTTTTACCTGTTTTTTTAGTTTTAGGTTTGTCTTTATAGGCATCTGCAAATATTTTATCTATCATCATTTTCACAGTGAAATTGTTTATACTTGGTTTTCTTTCTAGTTTTCCACTAAGGAACTGTGATTCGCTTATTTTAGCTATTAATAAATTTAAGTCAACCTCTCGATAGGCTACTGGTTTAATAATACTTTCTACAAGCATTAAATCAAGTCCAGTAGCTTTTGCTATTATATCTTTAAGTCTTAAAAAATCATTTTTGAAATTGATAGTAGATAAATTTTTATTATCTATCTCTTTATCTTTCTCTATCTCTTTATCTTTCTCTATCTCTTCATCTATCTCTCTATCTATCTCTGTGTTACTGTTTGTTACAGGTTGTAACATTGGTGTTATACTAGCGTTACAATGTAACGTTTTTTGTCTCTCTCTAAAATCTCTAACCCTTTTAGCTGAAGCACTTTCACTCCCTAAATTTTCTACAACTGTTGGTAAAAAATACTCATCTTCAACTATTTTTTCAAGTAAATTATTTTTTTCTAAGAATATAATGGTAAATTGTACATTACTTTCATCTTCATCTATCGCTAAAGCCATTTCCTTAAAAAATTGGTCTTCAACTCCTTCATAATAAAGTCGCCCTTCATCCTTTAAAGAAAGTAATTGCAATTTAAGATATATGATAGTAAAAGTATCCCCTCCAGCTAACTTTCTTAATTTTTTTATAGCTCTTTGTTGAAAAAAATCATCTTTCAATTTCAACCAAAAATATTTTTTAGCCATTAATACCAACTCCCAATAAATTAAGCTGAATACTTGTTTCCATACATTGTTTTTCTTTTTTTATTCTTTCAGCAATTTTCGATTCTCTAAAAACTATTCTTTTATCTTTTTCTCTTCTATCAGAGACAAGATAAAAGTTATTTTCTTCAAGCCTAATATTATTTATTGCCGTTGGTAAAGGTAGTCCATTTTTATCTATATAAAATGATTCTATTTCTTTATCTCCTTCCAGTTCTAGCACTGCCTTGCAAAACTTTAACATTTCAGAAACTTTTATACTCATTTTTATTCATCCCCTCCATATATCAGCTCTGCATTTTCTAAAAGAGTATTTATCATTTTAACTAGCAATTCAATTCTTTCAGATGAAAGATCATCAGTTTTCCAACTTAGAAAAGTGTTTGAAGTTTTTCCTAAGTAAATAGATTCACAATAAACTCTTTGAATTGATAATATATTTTTTAAGGTTATATTTTTTTCTTCTAAAAAATAACGAAGTCTTCTTAAATTACTTTTTTTTATAATAATTTTCTTTTTTTTCATTTATATCAGCCCCATCATTCTTGCGACTTCTGGTTTTATTTTTAGGAATTTTCCTATTTTATCCCATGCACTTTCATTATCTTTAACTAAGATAGCTCTTAATACTCCATTCATATCCTTAAAATTATATATATGTCCTTTTTCAATTTTTCTTACTTTCATTTTTCCTCCAATTGTGATATAATCACAGTAGTTTTCATTTTTTATCAATTTGTACCTTTTGAAGTTGCCGCTTCATCAGGTACTTTTTTATTTACCAGTCCCATCTTTTCCAAGATGATGATACATTGTTCTCTTAGCTCATCATTTGCTAATATAGTTGCTATCCCTCTTTCCTTAATGTCTTTAGCTTCCAAGTAAGCTTTCAACCTATTTTCATTGATATAATAGTGATGTGTTGCCTTCCCTGTCTGAACTGATTCAGCAAAGTCCTTAAATTTTCCAGCTCTAACATAGACACGAAAAGTCTGTGGTGATAAATTTAACAATGGTGCTACTTCTTTTGCTGTCATAGTAAACCTCCTTATTCTATATATCTGTTTATTATTTTAAAAACAAATACTATTACTGCTAAAATTAATGATACTATAGCTATTCTTTCTGAAATAATTGCATTTCTATAAATACGTTCAAATGCTTTTTCCAATGATTCATTACTTTTATCTCTTTCATCTTCCTGAAAAATAGGCTGTTGAGTATTAGCCTTGATTTTTTTCATTTCTTTTATTAACTCCTCCTATAATTTTATTTGAATTATTCTCTCCAAAAAGTTATACTAATGTAGCCAAACAAAAATTAATTTTTAGGAGATGATTTTTTATGAAAATGGATGTAGATTGTATTCGAGATATATTATTGCAAGCTGAAGAAAATGGCTTTACTGTTTATCAAGATTCTTCAGATGATGATATTGGTGAAACAGAAACTATTTCTGAATTTCCTTTTATTGAAAAATATGATAATGAAAAACTTCTATACCATATTGAACTTGCAGATGAATTTGGACTATTGAAAACTGTTCAATGTATAGGTTGTTCATCTGTTATGGATTTATCTGCTCAAGGACATTTATTCTTAGCTGATATTAGAGAAGATAATATTTGGAATAAAACTAAAGAAGTATCTAAGCAAGTTGGAGTTTCATCAATAGATGCTGTTAAACAAATAGCTATTAACGTTGCTTCTTCTTTAATCACTAACTATTTCCAAAAGTGATACATCTGATATTTCAATGACTATACTTTCGTTTGAATTTTGTGGAGTATAGTCATTGTTTATTTTTATCTTGGTTACACCTTCTATAACTTGTCCATTTAATACAATTTTTACTACCTTATTATCTTTTTTATAAATTTTCACTTTATTTTCCAAAGCTTTCCTCCTTTTTTTCTATTCATTTGACTATTGCAGTTAGTAATCTCAACTTTTATTGTATTCGACACTTTTAGTGTCTAGTTTCTTTAAAAAAAATCTCTAATTTTTCTTTATCAGATAAATTTAATAAACTAGCTAATAAATTAGCTTCTTTTACTTTAAATTCATTTTTACCTTTCATTTTTCTGCTTAATCCATAAGGACTCAATCCCAGTTTTTTGCAACAAATCCTTTTTTAAATCCAGAATTTTCAATTTTTTCATTTAATTTTTCAATATCAAAATTGTATAACAATTTTTCTCCTCATTTCTGTCACTTTTAGTGTCTAATTTATAATACCATCCTGTTTACTTAAAGTCAACCTTTTTTTATTTTTTTATAAAAAAAAGTTGCTTTTTAGTGTCGATTATATTATAATCGTATTAGAAATACTTTTAACTTTGGGAGGAAATTATGACAGTTGGTGAAAGGATAAAAAGAAGAAGAGATGAACTAGGAATCTCTCAAGAGCAATTAGCTGAAATTCTAGGTTATAAAAGTAAAACTTCTATACATAAAGTTGAACAAGGGATAACAGATTTACCTTTATCTAAAGTAAAAATGTTTGCTGAAGCTTTAAAAACTACTCCATCATACATCATGGGCTGGACTCCAGAAGAAGAAAAAATTAATTTGCTTTCTAAAAGAGAAAGACTACAATTAGATGAATTAATATCTCAAAATGCAATGTATTTTAATGATGAAAATATTTCAGAAGAAGATAAAGAAAAATTGTTCGCTTCTTTACAAGATGCCTTTTTCACAGTAAAATTATTAAATAAAAGAAAAAAATAGGGGGAATTTCTATGGTGAATATCCCTAGAATAGTGAAAAATCTTGTTAAAAAATATGAAACTAGAAATCCTTTTAAGCTTTGTTTATATCTTGGAATAATTGTTTTATATAAAGATTTAGGTGAAACTAAAGGGTATTTTGAAAAGATTCTTGGTAAAAAGGTTATAGTCCTTAATGAAAAATTAGATGAATTTAGTATGAGAGTAGTTTTGGCGCATGAACTGGGACATGCACTATTACATTCTTCTAAATATGTTCAATTTATGCAATCCTATTCTCTTTTACCTAAAACAAGCCTTTTAGAAAATGAAGCTAACAAATTTGCTGCTGAATTACTAATAGATGAAAAAATAGAAGATTATGAATATCATTACAATTGTTCAATTGATGTAAAAATTTTAGAAAGATTACAAGAATTAAAATATGAAAAGCAAAATAAATGGAGATATAGATATTGGTAAAATAAAAACAGCCCTTGCTGGTAACAAGGACTGTTAATATATATACAACCAAAGGTCATACATACATCATGGTAAATGTATTATATCACACCTTTGGTTATTTTTCTATTATCTAAAAATAATTATAAGGAGTGATTTTATGAAAAATCCAAATGGATTCGGTACTGTAATAAAAATGTCTGGAAAAAGACGTAAACCTTGGAGGGCTATTAAAACAATTGGATATGATTATGAAACTGGAAAGCAAAAAAGAGCTACAATAGGTTATTATGAAACAAGAAAAGAAGCATTAGAAGAACTAATAAGCTATAATAAAAATCCATATGATATTGATGCTTCTAAAATAACCTTTGATGAACTGTATAAAAAATGGAGTATCCAGCATTTTAAAAAAATATCTAAAAAAACTGCTACCCAATACAAATTTGTTTATTCTTACCTTTCACCTCTGTTAAAAAAAGAATTTACTTCAATAAAGACTTTACAATTACAAGATTTTTTTAATAGTATCCAGCTTTCATATGCTTCTAAAAAGCTTATAAAAAGTGTTTTAAACCAGCTTTATAAGTTTGCTATAAAGTATGAAATAATTGATAGAGACTACTCAGCTTTGTTAGACACTGAAAAAAAACAAATTGTAGTTGAAAGAAAAATCTTTACCGATGAGGAATTGCTGAAACTTTGGAAATATAAAGAGTTGGAATGGGTAGATTCTATTTTAATAATGATTTATTCTGGTTTGAGAGTAGGCGAACTTTTAACTATAAAAAATTGTGATATTGACTTGGAGAGCAGAACTATAAAAGGTGGAATAAAAACTGAAGCTGGAAAAAATAGAATAGTTCCAATAAATATGAAAATTCTTCCTTTCATAAAAAAGAGGATGCATTCTAAAAATGATACTTTAATAGTCGGAAAGAGAGGGAATGAATTAAACTACTCTAACTATTTTATAGTTTTTAAAAGAGTGATGGATAAATTAGGTATGGAACACACTATACACGATTGTAGACACACTTTTGCAACTTTGATGAGTAATGCTGAGGCTAATAAAACCAGCATAGCACAAATAATTGGACATAAAAGCTATAAAACTACAGAAAAAATTTATACTCATAAAGATGTTGAAGAACTAAAAAAAGCTATTGATTTAATATAATAAATGCGTTCTATTTGTGTACTATCTAATAAATTTTATACAATTTTATATAGTCTTTAGATATTAAAGAAAGCCTTGTTTTTATAGACTTTCCTTTAATATCTTTACATTAAAAACTGACCGTGATATAATTAACTGTCAATACTTTATAACTTTAAAGGAGAATGTGATGGGAAGATTAGTTGGAACTATTTCTAGAGGACTTCGTGCACCTATTATTCATCAAGGTGACAAAATTGAAAATTTCGTGGTTGATGCAGTGTTAGCTGCTGTTGAAAGTGATGGTATTACATTAAGAAACAAGGACATTGTTGCTGTTACAGAATCTATAGTTGCCAGAGCTCAAGGAAATTATGCTACTACTGATGATATTGCAGCAGATGTAAAAAATAAATATGGAGATAATACTATTGGTGTTATTTTCCCAATTCTAAGTCGTAACAGATTTTCTGTATGCTTAAAAGGAATAGCTAAAGGGGCTAAAAAAATTGTTCTTATGTTTAGTTATCCATCTGATGAAGTTGGAAATCACTTCATAGATATGGAACTTTTAGATGAGAAAGGAGTAAATCCTTGGAGTGATATTCTTAGTGAAGCTGAATTTACTGAAAAATTTGGAAAACCTCTTCATGAGTTTACTGGTGTAAATTATATTGAATACTATTCTGAATTGATTAGAGAGCAAGGAGCAGAGGTAGAAGTAATATTTGCTAATAATCCTACAGCTATTTTAAATTACACTGATTGTGTTTTAAACTGTGATATTCATACTCGTTTCAGAACTAGAAAATTATTAAAAAAAGCTGGTGCTAAAATAGTATTTGGTATGGATGAAATTTTAACTTCATCTCTAAATGGAAGTGGTTATAATGAAGATTATGGACTATTAGGTTCTAATAAAGCTACTGAGGATACTATTAAACTTTTCCCTCGTGATTGTAAAGAAACTGTTCTTACTATCCAAAAAATGTTTTTAGATAAAACAGGAAAAACTATTGAAGTAATGGTATATGGAGATGGAGCATTTAAAGATCCAGTTGGAAAAATCTGGGAACTTGCTGACCCTGTAGTTTCTCCTGGATATACTTCTGGTTTAGAAGGGACTCCTAATGAAATAAAATTAAAATATCTTGCTGATAATGATTTGGCTGGACTTACTGGTGAAGAATTAGATAAAGCAGTTGCTGAAGCTATAAAAAATAAAGATTCTAATCTTAAAGGTCAAATGATAACTCAAGGAACTACTCCTAGAAGACTTACAGATCTTATAGGTTCATTGTGTGATCTCACTTCTGGAAGTGGAGATAAAGGAACTCCTATCATTTTAATTCAAGGATATTTTGACAACTACATAGATAATTAATTAATAATTGCAAAATTAAAAGAGATTAGCTAAAAAGGATAATTCCCTTATAGCTAATCTCTTTATTATTTTATTATTTTATTATTTTATTATTTTATTATTTTATTATTTTATTAACCACAATTCTATTTCATCTTTACTTTTTTCAACTATCTCTTCTACTGTTAATCCTTCTGGCATTACCTTATCAAAAAACTTTATAGATATTGGCATCATACTAGGAAATCTTTGACCATAAGGCATAGCTTCGTATGCACCTTTTATTCCAAATGGAACTATTGGTATATTTAACTCCTTAGAGAGAATAGCAAAAGTCTTTTTGAAATCCTGTATTTCTCCATCTCTTGTTCTTGCTCCTTCAGGAAAAATAACAAGATTTTTTCCCTCTTTCAATACTTTTGCACTTACTTGTAAAGTTTCTTTCAAATTTTTATTTATATCTATAATAAGAACATTTCCTCTATCAGCTAAATATTTTCTTAAAGGTGAATCAAAATGTACTATTGTTCCAAGGTAATAAGTATCCTCCATCTTTGAAGATGATATTGCCTGATTGAAAATAAGGGCATCTAGAAAACTTTGATGGTTTCCAACATATATTGCAGGTTCTGAAAGAATTTTATCCTGCCCTTCTTTTTTTAAGCTAAAATAAATACTAAACATTGGTTTTAATATAAATCTCATAAGTTTTCCTACCCATGCTGATCTAGGAAGCTTTATATTTGTTTCTTGGTTAAGAATCGTTTTCCAATCTACCTCATTTTCAGTAAATTCTCCACCCTTTTCTTTAACAAACTTAGCTATATCCAATACATTTTTTATATCAGTAAATTCTTCTTCTGTTATTTTTATTCCAAAACTCATCTCTATAAAGGACAATATCTCTACTATATCTAATGAATCTAATCCTAAATCAAGTTCTAAATGAGCATCTGGTGTAACTTCTACATTATAATTTTTTTCAATATAATCCTTTAAAGTTTCATACTCAGTTTTATATTCATTTGGTATTATTATCTCTTTTTTTAATTCAACAGTTGAATTCTCTTCATTTCCCTCTTCCATAGTCTGTCCTTTAAGAAAGTCATTAAGCATAAATCTTCTTACTTTTCCTAATTTAGTTTTTGGAAGTTCATTTTTCACTATTTTTATTTCAAGTATTTTTCTATACTTAGGAGCTGTCACATTATATTTATCTATTATTTCCCATTTCAATGTTTCTTTTATATTAGTTATTTTTCTATGTTTTATTAAATCAAAATCAGGATATACAACTGCCATTAAATGATTATTATATTCCATAACAGCTATTTCTTTTATAAGATCCGTTCCTTTAAATATTTCACTCTCTATATCACTTGGATTGATATTTTTTCCATTTGAAAGAACAATCATTTCCTTTTTTCTTCCAATAATTGAGAGATAATTATTTTCCAACTTACCAAGATCTCCTGTATGAAACCACCCTTCATCATCTATTACTTCAGCTGTTGCTTTAGGATTGTTATAGTATCCCTTCATTACATTAGCACCTTTTACAAGTACTTCTCCATCTTCAGCTATTTTTACTTCTATATCTGGTATAAGTTCTCCTACTGTTCCAGGTTTTATTCTATGAGGATTATTAAATGAAATAATTGGAGAAGTTTCAGTAAGTCCATATCCTTCCATCAGTGGAAGACCAAGAGTAAGATAATCTCTAGCAATCTCAGGATCTAATTTGGCACCTCCTGATGCCATTACTCTTAATGAGCCACCTAGTTCATCATTGACTTTTTTAAATACTAACCTACTCAATGTACGGCTGTTTATCTTCTGACATAGTTTGAATAGCTTCTTTATTATCCAACTTTTATTTATCTGTCCCATTATAGCTTTATGAAGCATTTCCCATACTCTAGGAACCCCAATTATTACAGTTATTTTATAATCTTTTAGAGCCTTTTTTAAAGCTTCTGAAGACATTTCATCTAATATTACAACCAAAGTTCCAAAATACATAGTCATAAGTAAATTTATATTTAATGGAAATATATGATGATATGGAAGTATAGCAAGTATTCTATCAGTTTCATCTACCAACTCTATTGCTTTTATAGCATTTATATTAGATAAAAGATTAGCATATGTAAGCATTACACCCTTGGGACTTCCAGTTGTTCCAGAAGTATATAGCAATAAAGCTACATCCTCTGTATTATCTATATTTACTTCATAATTATCTGGAATAAAGTTTTCTGGCACTACTATTTCATCTATATTTATTACTTCTATTTCTTTTCCATATTTCTCCTTAGCTTCTATTGCATTTTTATAATTTTTATTTGTTGCATAAATATATTGAGGTTCTGCATCTTCAAATACATAAAGAAGTTGTTCTGCTGTATAACCTGCATCTAATACAACCCCTATTCCTTTTGAATCCCATATTGAGAACAATGCTTCTATTATTTCAGGTCTATTTTCTACATATACAACAACTTTATCATCTTTTTTTATCTTTAATAGTGTAGAATAATATTTTATACCTGTTATGAGTTCTTTATAGGAATACTCTCTATCCTTATATATAATAGCTGCTTTTCCTCTATCATGTAAAAAGTTCATTTACTGCCTCCTGTGGTTAGAGATATTTTACAAGTTATCAATCATCTCTTCCAATTGTTTTCTGTCTTTATTATTCAAATCTATTCCTGATTTTAATTTTTTTAAAACTTCGCTTTCTTGTGCACTCATGCTTTTTTCTAAAACTTTTATAAGCATTTTTACATAAAAATTCATACTCATCTCCTTTTATCCCTTAAGAATATAACCTACTCCTCTTACAGTATATATTAATTTCTCCTTATGATTCTTATCAATTTTACTCCTTAGATGCGTCATATATACATCTACTATATTAGTATTGCTTGTAAAGTTTATACTCCATATTTTTTCTTTTATCATTGTTCTACTGAGAACAAGATTCTTATTTCTTACTAGATATTCAAGCAAAGAAAATTCCTTATAAGTAAGTTCAATAATCTTATTCCCTCTTCTAACCTCTCTAGTAAGAAAATTTATAGATAAATCTTTTATTGTAATTATATTATTTCCTACAACAGAAGTTTTTATAGTTCTTCTTATTATTGCTCTTATTCTTCCTAAAAGTTCTATAAAAGAAAAAGGCTTAGTTACATAATCATCTGCCCCTGCATCAAAAGCTTCTACTTTTTTTTCTACTCTATCCTCTGAAGATATAAAGATTATTCCTGATTCAGTATTTTCCTTTCTTATTTTTCCACACAACTCTATTCCCGATTTATCCTCAATAATACTATCAAGTATTACAAGTTCATAATTTCCTGATATAGCATGATAATAAGTATCTTCCCAATCAGAACTCTCCTCTACAGAATACCCTGCTTCTTTTAAACCTTTTTTTAAATATTTTTTTATCTCCATATCTTTTTGTGCTATAAGAATATTCATATACTCCACCTTTTATATATGGATAATATTATAAATAGAAAGATAATTAAGAATACTTCCACCTATTACAAACATATGCCATATAGAATGAGCAAATTTAAGTTTCTTCATTGCATAAAATACTGTCCCTATTGTATATGTAACTCCACCTATTACAAGGAGATTTAAAGAGATTGGACTCAGAGAATTTTTAAGATCTTTAAAAACAAATACAACTATCCACCCCATAATTATATACAAAAGAGTAGAAAGAATTTTAAATCTTCCAACAAAGAATATTTTAAATATTATACCTAAAAAAGTCAATCCCCATTGTATAGCAAAAAGAATCCATCTACTTTTTCCCTCTAGTACTGTAAGAAGATATGGTGTATATGAAGCAGATATCAATACATATATTGCTGAATGGTCAAGTATTTTAAATACTTTTTTCGCCTTTCCTTCTTCTAACAAATGATAAGTTCCCGACATAACATACATCAGGATAAGAGCCCCTCCAAAAATAGCAGATCCTACTATATAGCTTGGATACCCTGTTTTTACTGCATGAACTATCAATGAAACACACCCAGCTATTGCCATTCCTGCCCCTATATAATGAGTTATAAAGTTAAATTTTTCTTCTAATCTATTGTAATTCATATTACTCAACTCCTTTCAAAATATAATTATCTTTTTTAAGCATTTTTTATTATATTATATCATATTTTAAATTTTGTTTTTTAAAATAAATAATCTCTAATCTTTATATTCCACCTAATTTTTTTTACAAATTAGATGCCATATTTTTTTATTTTATATTATACCATAAAAAATATAAAAGAGGTATTGTTCTTTCAAACAATACCCCTGATATATTTTTTCTATTCTAATATAAAGCAATATGCCCATCTGTCCTAGGTTCTGTTCCACCTACAAGAACTCCATTTTCCATTCTCCAGATGATTTCTCCTCTTCCCATCATCAATGGATCATGCAGAACTTTTATATCATGTCCCATTGCTGCAAGTTCATATGCTATATGCTCAGGAACTCCATGTTCCAACTCTATATTTTTCTTTCCTACCCACTGCCATCTTGGTGCATCTAATGCTGACTGTGGATTCATTAGAAAATCTACTGTATTTGTTACCACCTGTACATGTCCCTGTGGCTGCATAAATCCTCCCATTACTCCAAATGGTCCTACAGCTTTTCCATCTTTTCCAAGGAATCCTGGAATTATTGTATGATATGGTCTTTTTGCTGGTCCTACACAGTTTGCACTTTCTAAATCAAGGTTAAAGTTATTTCCTCTGTTATGAAGGGCTATTCCTGTTCCTGGTACTACCATTCCTGAACCAAATCCCATATAGTTACTTTGGATATATGATATCATATTTCCTTCATTATCTGCTGCTGCAAGATATACAGTTCCTCCACAGAATGGATCTCCTGCTTCTGGCATTATTGCTGTATTTCCTATAAGTTTTGCTCTATCCTCTGCATATGCTTTAGACAGCAGCTGCTCAACTGTTACTTTCATAAATCTAGGATCAGCTACATATTTTTGTACATCTACAAAGGCAAGCTTCATTGCTTCTATCATTGTATGATATGATCTTACTGTTTCTCTCGCTTCAAACTGGAATCTATCTAAGATATTAAGCGCCATAAGAGCACTTATTCCATGACCATTTGGTGGAAGTTCATATACATCATATCCATGATATTTTACAGAAATAGGTTCTACCCATTCTGCTTCAAATTCTTCCAAGTCATCTTTTCTTATATATCCATTATATTTTTTAGAGAATGCATCTATTTTATCTGCTAATTCTCCTTTGTAAAAAGCATCTGCATATGTATCTCCTATCATTTCAAGAGTATCTGCATGATCTGGAAGCCTTACTACATCTCCTATCTCAGGGCATTTTCCATCTTTAGTAAAAGTTTCAAACCAGTATTTGAATTCTTCT
>OGZE01000120.1_pt1 | contig 58505 bp, 106 predicted proteins | sample 1576731 | NCBI WGS metagenome assembly OGZE01 (sample SAMEA3541503, study PRJEB24748) | human gut metagenome | biome: human gut; feature: human-associated habitat; material: faeces | place: China | collected 2012 | reverse complement strand
TATATTATTATTTATGTGCTGTATATGATAAAGAGTGTAGTATTATAGGTTTTAGTTTATTAACTGGAATTAATAGGGATACTATATATGACTGGGGTACGAAAGAGAAAAAGCTAAGTACAAAAAGTTGTGACATCGCGCAAAAACTGCGGGTTTTTCGTGAAGAAAGTTTATCTAATAAGCTTGCAACTGGCAACAAAAATCCGGTCGGAATTCTTGCAATACTTAACAGACATTTTGCTTGGAACTTGCCCGGTGTTAGCAGAGAAAACACTAATAAAACAGCTCTTACAGCCGCAGAAATACGCCAGCAATTAAACCAAAATGATACACAATTAACGGATAAACAGCAGATAAACGCCATAAACAATTCAGACACAATTTAAACCACTTGAAAACCGCTTAAATACTGGGTTTGTGAGTGCTAAGCATTTAGATAACGCTGATAAATTAAGGTTTATCGGCGTTATAGTATGGATATGGTGTTAATTGTGTTAATTGTTTGGGAATATGGCATAAAATAGACACAATTACACGGATAAGGGCGGAGGGGGTTTATTCGCCCCTCAGGACCCGCCCAACTAAGTCGCTCATTTTTCCACGATAAGAAAAAGGCTTTATATATTAATATATATTTATATTATTATTACCGCATAATACACATATTATATAATTATATATAAATAACACATAACCATTAGTTATATAATTAATACTAATAAATCACTTATATATTTAGTTAAAAATAATCTAATTAACATCTATACATTTAAGCTAATTAGGTGTATAATAGACACATATTAATCAATCACAAGATATTTCAACAAGTACATCAGAGAATCAGCTAGTCGGCTGAATAAATTCCAAAAATTTTTAAAAAACAAAAAAGAGTTAGGAGTTATAAATGCAAGGCAATGAATATCAAAAATTGGCTATGCGTACTAACGATAAAAAGGCTTATCATAGATTAAGTACTGAATTAACTGGTAAGCTTCCACTTAGTCCTCTAACAGAAAACAATGCTAAGTGCAGCAACATAAATGACATAGCAGGACTTCTTAACGGTGTCTTAGGGCTAACTGGCGAAGCTGGCGAAGTATCAGACCTTGTTAAAAAGGGCATATTCCACGAAAAAGGCATAGACCTAGAACACCTCAAGAAAGAGTGCGGCGATGTAATGTGGTACATTGCTATGATTTGCGAAGCCTGTGGCTTTAATCTTGATGATGTAATGCAGACAAATATAGATAAGCTTATAGCACGTTATCCGGACGGCTTTGATTCTTACAGAGCTAATCATAGACAGGCAGGTGATGTTTAATGCTTATACCGGAGAAAGAATGTTATAGATGTGCCTATAGACATAAGTTGTGGTTTGAATTGCCTTGTAAGGATTGCAATGGTAATCCAGACACACATCCTAACGGCACAGATAACTTTGTAGAACAGATTGATAGTACAAATGATATTGCAGCACTCTTTGAAGATAAAGAGTAGCTTAATTGCCCCTTAGCCAAGCGGTCAAGGCATAAGATTTTGATTCTTACATCATCAGTTCGATTCTGATAGGGGTAGTTCGCAAGTACTTAATCGTTACTTGCACCTTTGAACTTACTGGTTTGGTGGAATTACCATGACATTAAGTTCTCCTTTCACCTCATAGCGAGAGCTGTTAAGGACTGTCAGAAAGTCCGTGAGGTTTTACGTGTAAACAGCACGTAATAATTATCTCATAATTAGGCAGTTATCCATAAGGGATAGACAGCGAGCGAAGCCACTTTCTTTGAACAGCCAAACTGCACGGCGAAATACATCCAGCTTTGCCACGACCTGTTATAGGTGTCATAGCCTATACTGCTGTTAAGACTAGCACTTTATATCCCCTCAAAACAATATTTTTAAGCGTATAAATGACCTCCAAAGTAATTTATAAATGTGAATTGTTTAATCTCTCTGTGCTAGTCTTTTTATTTTAAGCCGATATGGGATAAAGGTATTCCAGTAGCTTGCTAAGCTATCCAACAGAAATGTTGTTCGTGTTCAAGTCACGATGTCGGCGTTTTGAAAGCACTTCTTAGGTCTGCGTGCGTAATGCTGTTTGCGGACTTATCCTAGGTTAAGAGGTGTGAGTAAGTTGCTATAAGTGGTGCCGTAAGGTTCGATTCCTTGCATAGCAATTACAACAAACTAGGTTAGCTACCGAAAAGCAGACCACGACTGCCTGTTTGTTGTTATATCTAAAATCGTGGAAATTATCATTCGTGGAGGTAAATAAAATGGCGAAGTTGATTAAGCATCGTTCAATCGGAAAAATAAGAATGGAACTTGCGGATTATGTGCTGAATTGCACAGATGATGAATTGTACGAGCTTTGCGGTGCTGTTTCAGAGCTTGAAGGTGTAACATCTTGGTCTTGTGATGAATGCCAAAAACGATTTAAACCAGATTGTAGCTTTGATAGCGATGATTCAAGATGCAAGAAGCATTTCTTTGAGATGAATAAGCCGGAATAATATTGGTAAAATCAGTTGCCTAGTGATTGCAACACGAAAAGAGTAACCTACGAACTCCTGGTAACTGTTTTTATATAAATCGTAGGGTTATCTATCGTAGGAGGTAAAATATGGCAGACATAAAAATTAAAAAAGCAGTAATTAGAGAAGATTTATTATCAATAACAAACGATTATAGAAAAGCAATCATTCTCAATCAGTTTATCTATTGGTCTGAAAGAGTTTCAGATGCCGATAAGTTTATCAAGAAAGAAAATGAGATTGCGAAGAACAATGGAGAAGAAGAAAGAGAGCTTTTCTATGGTTGGATATATAAAACCGCCGAGGAATTAGCTGATGAGGTTATGTTAGGTTTATCTGCAAGCCAGATAAGAAGATATATCAGCGATTTGGTGAATATGGGTTATATCTCAAAACGAAATAACCCTAAATATAAGTGGGATAGAACATTACAATATAGGGTAAATCTTGTAAATATTGCAAAAGACCTTAAAAAGAATGGCTATCCATTAAGCGATTATAAAATTGAAATTCCAGAAAATGAGAAAACCATTACGCACGAGTGCGTAATCAATAATGAGCCAATGAAAAATCAAACACAAGCTAGTGACGAAGCAATACCAAAGAGTACTAACATAGATTACTTAAACAAAGATTACAAATCAAATAGTACAGAATGTAATTCTCTTAACAGAGAGCAATGTAATTCTTTTTTACCTAAAGATAAAAAAGTGAAAGAGTTTAAGCCGATAAGCGAATACTCTCAAAGTGATTGGGAAGTTGCCGAAGAAAGAATGATAAGTAGAGCTGGCAAGATAGCTTATGATTGGACTAATGATAAAACACTCAAAGAAAATGTAGAAGCATTCTTTAAATACTTTTTAGATAAACACGGAGAATGTACTGGGAAATATCATTACCCATTAACAGATAAGGTTTTATCAAGAGTAGTAGATAACCTAACAAAAGAAACTGACATAGAGCGTGACGGATATACAGATACCTATTATGCGGCTATAAGTGATATGGACGATAATACAGACTACAAGATGTTAGTTGATGAATATTTCAATACAAAGTTTTCAGCACAATGTGATTACAGCTTAGTTCATTTTTCTTCTGAAAAGGTTTTAATTAACATTATGAATCACGCTTGTAAGAGTAGTTGGTGTGAAAGTAAGGAATGGTAAGGAGTGATTATTATGGCAGCAGGCGTACATCCACTAAACAAAGATAAATTCTATGAAGCAATTAATTTGTACATATCGGGGCAAGCTTCACAGGTAAAGGCGGCAAAAGTAGCAGGTTGCAGCGTGCCGACATTTAAGAAATATGCTAACAAGATATATGGTGGCGAGGAATTACCAGATAATTTATGGGGGAAGAAGTGATATGTGTAAGTTTTGCGAAAACATAGGAATTGGCATACCAAAATGGGACTTCTGCAATGAAAAATCTCCGAATTATTCTGGGATTGCTATTGAAATACGCAACATTACTAATAACCCAAGCTTAGTATTTACAAATTCTGCTGATGAATACGGAGCAGGAGCATTAAGTATCAATTATTGCCCTATCTGCGGTAGAAAGTTGGTGTAGTAATGGCAGAACCTTTAAATAAATTAGCAGAAAAATGTAAAAGTTGCCCTAAATCTGAAAAATGCGACCATAAAAGAATGGAGTTATGCGCTTTAGCGGATTTGCCACCGCAAAATCTTGCAAGTGCTACACAAGGTATTTTGATAGACAATATGTCGCCTATATTGAGGGAAGAAATAAAAAGCCCTTTAAGTCCGTTTAGGTACAAAGACGAATTAGAAAAAGCACTAAATGATTTCCATTTTGAAAATATGTTTATGAATGGGGCTTAGAAAGTTGGTGGAGAAATGAAAGAAACTATTTTATATATTTCAAAATCGGAACAGGATATACAAAGTGTTCTGAAATATCTTCAATCAAAGCTAAAAGCAGAGCAAAGGGAATGTACCCTAGATGAAGAACACGATATTTTAAAAGTCCCAAAATATTATGATATTGTCGGAAAGAGTATTCATGGGAACATGCTTGGTACAGGTTATGGATATTGCCAATATTATTGCTTTTCAGAAGCGTATAACAAAGATAAGTATAGCAATGCAGAAAATGAAAAACTTAAAGATATTCTTATGCACACAAGAGAGGGTGCAGAGGAAATATCAGTATTTGATATTTTATGTATGCTAGGGTTAGTTTGAAAGCTGGTGTAAGAATGAGTAATATACATAAATTCAAAGTAAAAGCAATAGAAGGACACAGGGAATGCGCTAAAGTCACAATTGATGGCGAACAGTGCTTGTGTAGTTCGTATAAAGTAGAACATTATGCTGGGAGTCTTCCAAGGGTTGATATAAACCTTACTGCCGACGTGCAATATGAGCATGATGCAGAAATCAACATTGTAAACTTGCATGAAATAGCTTCACTGATAGACAAGAAAACATTCAAGGAATTTTGCAGAGTTTGGGAGGAAATTCACAATGAAGCATAGCAAAGAATGGCACACTTGCGATAGGTGCGGAAAAGAGATAAAGATAAAACCAAGAAACAAGATAAAATTCACTTGGATTGCACAATACTCAAGTTTAGAGCCAGCTTTTGAAGATAGTGATATATGGGCAGAAGCTGAAAATATTCATACATTTAGATTACATAACCACAAGTATGATTTATGCCCCAAGTGCAGGAAAGATTTTGAGAGGTTTATGAGAAATGAAGAAATCAAGAAGTAAAATAATCATTAAAACAAGAGCTGGCGGTTACACAAAGATTTATGCCAATGGGAAATGGCAGAAGAAAGTATGTGTCATTGATTATCACGCAGAATGCAGTAATAAGGATGGTATAAAAGTTTCTTGCGAATTTGATAAGAATAAGACTGATAAAAACGGTTCGGTTATTTACGACCCGGAAAAAGAAGAAATTGTAAAAGAACACGTAGTTGCAAGAATTTAGGGGCGAGATTATGGAATTTCAATACAGAAAAATGGTACAGGAGATAGCTGACGTGGCATTAGACAATGCCACAATTAACAATATTCCATTTCGTGAATGGATTAATAATGTAAATAATGCTTATGAAAATAAAAAATGCAATCTGACTTCTTGCCGATACAATGCAGATGGCAAGTGTACCAATGACGAGAAGAGAAAAGAATGTGTAAGAGTTTCAAAGGCTGTGCTGATGATTGATGATTTGGTTGATATAGAAGTGTCAGATAATCAGCGGATTAAGAAGAAAAATCCATTTAATGTTTGTGACACAAATCCTAATTGTGAGTACGACCCTGAAACTTGTGGATTTGCTGTTGAATATTCCTCATTTGAAGATGTTAGCAAAGGAATACATAAATATATGTGCGGTCGTTATAAATGCAAATATCAGAAGTAGAAAGGTGTTTTGTGAAGATGATATATGTACATAATGAACAGACAATAAGAACATTACAATGGGAATTGAATAAATTTTTGTCAGAAAATAAAAATGATATATTAAAAATTGACAGAAGAGGATTACCAATATCTATTGAACTGAAAAACGGAGATACAGTTTTATTTATGACATTTATTGTTTTTCATAAATGGGAAATTGGAAGAAGAGACTATAAGATAATTTAATAACATTACCGGCTAACAAATGGAGTTAGTCGCTAACCTAAAACAGTTATAGGCAGAGGTTTATAAGCACCTTTGCTGAAAAGTGGAGGTGCTTTTCTTGAATTCTGAATTAAATCAACTGATAGATGATTGCGAAAAATACATATCCCAAAATGGAATAGATGAAAATATCATAGAAGCCTACTACAACGTGTGCCAGCTTGCCAAGAATGAGGGCGAAATTGATACAATGTTGAAATGTACTACTAGGGCAAAAGAACTCATAGAAAAGGCTTGTATGCGTGATATAGGGCTATCTATGTGGGAGATAGAGAAGTTTGTCTTTGACAATAAAAGTTCCTTTGATTTGCTTGATAAATACTATGATGTGTTGCTACTTGAAGCTCAAAGCAAAATAGTAGATAGTGCATTTATGTATCTTGAAAAGAAAAGAGAACCTAAAGAGCGCTTCTATATGCCACGCCGCAAACAATTCTTAAAAATGGGGTTAATAGAAGCTTTGCAGGGCATGATTGATGATAAATACGATATATTGTGCGTGTCGTTGATACCGGGAGCAGGAAAGACGACTATTGAAAAAATGTTTAACGCTTTAGTAGCTGGCTGGTTTCCTAATGATTTTTGCCTTTTTTACTCCCATTCTGGCGACATTACACGAATGTACTACGATGGCGTATACGATATTGTTACAAATGCTGATGAATATGCGTGGAACGAAATTTTTCCTAGCCTTACAGTTACAAGCACTAACGCAAAGTTAGAGCAGTTCAACATAGGCAAGTATAAGCCATTCCCAAGCGTACAATGCACATCTGTCGGTAGCAAAAATGCCGGTAAAGTTCGTGCGAGTAAATTTTTGCTTGTAGATGATATGATAGGTGGCATTGAAGAAGCACTTAATCCTATGGTACTTGATAAGCTATGGGATAAATATGCGGTAGATGCCAGACAGAGAAAAATCCAAGATACGGACGGACATAATTGTAAAGAGATACACATTGCTACACGTTGGAGCGTACACGATGTTATCGGCAGAATACAAAATATGTACGCAGGGAATAAAAGAGTTAAGACTATCGCTGTGCCGGATGTTGACCCAGTGACAAGCGAGAGCAACTTTGATTATGAATATAGTGGATTTACGAAAGAATTTTTCGCGGACCAACAGTTATTAATGGATGAGATATCTTACAGGTGCTTATACAAACAGGAACCTATCGAACGTGAGGGATTGCTATTTCCAGATGATAAAATCCGCAGATACCTTAATTTGCCACACGGAGAGCCGGAAATTATTACAGCCCAATGTGATACTAAGGGCAAAGGCACGGATTATTTCGTGTTGCCTGTATTACAGAAATACGGAGAAGATTATTATTGTATTGATTGCGTATGCGATAACACAGCAGATTACGAAGAACAATATAGAAATGCCGCAGGAGCGCTTGTAAATAATAAAGTGCAAGAGTGTGAATTTGAACGTAATGCGGGCGGAGACAGAGTGGCAATGGAAGTTAATAAGAGAGTTGAGAGTGTAGGCTGGATATGTAATATTACAGATACGCCTACAGAAACAAACAAAGAGGCAAGAATTTTTCAATGTTCTAACTGGATTTTACAACACATTATTTTTAAAGACGCATCACTTTACAAACCTAATGAACCATATGGAGTAATGATGTCGTTGCTAAAACAGTATTCAGTATCAGGAAAAAAACAGTTAGACGATGTTCCAGATGTTTTTTCAAACTTTGCACTAAGAATGACACAGGGCAATAGAACAGCTAAAGTTGAAGCTGCTATAAATCCATTTAGGAGGTATTAACATTATGATAACAAAGGAAGTTTTATCACAGTATTCAGACTTACAGGAAGAAGTCAAAGAAGTAAGGCTAAAGATAGAACGACTTGAAAAAGATATAAGTAAAATTGAAGCCGGAGAAATGGTTATAGATTCTGTTAGCGGCGGAGATGGTGGTAAACAGCATTTTAAGATTGAGGGCATACCATTCCCAGAGTACAGCAGAAAGAAAACACTTCTCTATGCAAGAAAAGCCACATTGCAGTTGCTTGAAGATGATTTGCTAGAAAAAACCAATGAGGTTGAACAATTTATAGCAAACGTTGACGATAGCAGGATGAGAAGAATAATCAATCTTAGATTCTTAGAAAACAAGACTTGGATTCAGATAGCACATATCATAGGTGGCAACACAGAAAGCAGCGTAAAAATGGCTTTTCAAAGATTTATTGAAAAAAATTAAAAGATGTTACGATTGTGACGAAAAAATTATGTATTATTACAATGAGCAAAGCAAACTTCATAAACATGTATAATCCTTATCGAAAAGCATCGTCATTTAATTATGGCGGTGCTTTTGCTATGTAACGAGGTGACAATATGATTTTTTATACAAATAAAGACAAGTCAATTATGTGCCCGAACTGCCATAAGTTTTTAACTAAGGCAGATAAGAAAGACCCACGCACACACAAACTAGCTTGCAAACATTGCGGTAAATGGATTTGGTATGTGCCGAACGATGATGATAATTTTCAAATTAAAGAAATACCGGATAGCAGAAGTTCAAGCGGTATGACATTTTATTAGGAGAAAGATATGAACACAATGTATTTTCAAGACCTTGTCAGAGGCTGTTATGGTAGAAAAATTGCATACACAAATGTAGATACAATAACTGCTAACAATGTTGTTAAGGTTATTGGAAGTACTATAGGCGTATTTAATTGGAATAAGCCAGCTATCAAGTATCTGTGGCATTACTACAAAGGCGACCAACCAATATTATATAGACATAAGCTAACTAACGAGGATATTACAAATAAGATTGTAGAAAACCACGCATATGAAATTGTCCAATTCAAGGTAGGACAGACGTATGGCGAGCCAATTCAGTTTATTAGCCGCAAAGATGATGAAGCTATCAATAAGGCGGTTGATATACTCAATGATTTTATGGCGGATGCCAATAAACAAGAAAAAGATATTAAAGCTGGAGAGTGGCAGTCAGCAACAGGAACATCATTTAAGGCGGTTCAACCTAAAAATGGAGATGTGCCATTTAGAATTGTAGCGCCTACACCAATGAATACTTACGCTGTCTACAATGAAAGCACAGAAGAACCTATGCTTGTTGTGCAAGAACTTAAAGACGAGGATGGAAACTGGTATAAGATGGCATTTTCAGACACTATGTCTTTCAGAATTGTTGACAGCAAAGTAGTTGAAGCGAAACTGCACACATATGGAGAAATTCCTATCGTTGAGTTTCCTAATAACCACGAAAGAATATCCGATATTGAGCTTGTTGTAGGTATGCTTGATGCTATTAACAATATGCAGTCCAACAGAATGGATAGTATACAGCAGTTCGTTGAGTACTGGGTTAAGTTTGTTAATTGTGAAGTGGACGAAGAGACTTTTAAAAAAATGAAAGAAAACCATGCATTGGTTGTTAAGTCAATGAATAAAGATAACAAGTCGGATGTCGAAATTATGACACAAGAGCTTAATCAGACACAATGTCAAGTTGCTAAAGAAGATTTGTGGGATAACACATTATCTATATTGGCTATACCAAACAAACAGGGCAACACAGGCGGAGATACGCAAGGAGCGGTCGAGTTAAGAAACGGATGGGATTTCTCTAAGACAAGAGCAAAACTGAAAGACCCTATTGTTAAATCGTGCGAAAAGCGGTTAGCGGTAGTGGTTCTTAATATTCTAAGACTTGCAGGAGAAGACTTAAAACTATCGGTTAGAGATTTTGATGTACAGATAAATCACAGTCCACAAGACAATATGTACACCAAGGCGCAGACGTTGCTTTTACTTTTACAAGCTGGCATACATCCACTTATAGCAATTAAGACAGTTGGTTTATGGGGAGATGCAGAAAAGACATTCCTTTTATCAAAATCATATCTTGATAATATATATAAGACTATTGATGATGTGGAAGAACAAGAAAAGAAAGCACAAGAGATAGTTAATCAACTTAATAATAATCAGCAAAATAAGGCAGTTATCGAATAATCGGTAGCTGCTTTTATTTTATACATTTTGCAGCTATGCGGTAAATAGCAGAAAACACAGCAGGAGCGACCTGCGGTAACAAAAGCGTGTGTTTAACGGAGGTAATTATGACAAGAGAAGATGTATTAAAACTTTTTCCAGAAGCAACAGATGAACAGATTACAAATCTTCTTAATCAGAACAATTCAGAAGTTGCAAAGGAAAAGAACAAGGTAAGCCAGTACAAGGCTAAAGCTGACACAGCAGACAGTTTACAGAAAAAGCTTGATGAAATACAGGCTGGTAATATGTCGGAGCTTGAAAAAGCAAACAAGGCGTTAGATACAGCTAATCAGCAGATAGCAGAATTACAGAAATCTAATGCTATCAGGGACCAGAGGGAAGCAGCTATGACTAATTTTAAGATTACTGCTGAACAGGCAAAGACGGTTGTTAAAGATGATGGAAGCCTTGATTACACCGAACTTGGCAAGATTATGTCCGAAAAAGAAACCGCTGCGGCACAGGCTAAGGAACAGGAGATTGCAAAACATCAGGATATTCCGGGTGGCGGCAGTAATAAAGGTGGTGCAGACAATAAGACAAACGCTGAAAAGATAGCAGAAAGCCTTATATCTAATGCACCTAAGAACAATGACGTTTTATCACATTACATTCAGTAATAACAGGAGGTAAGAAATGGCAAAGGAAATGAATATGCAGTATGAAAAGACTTCATACGCAGGAGATGTTCAGATTTTAAAGAGAGAGCCTAACGAAGCAATTCCATTAACGCTTGATTTTTCAGCGGTAACAGAAAAGGACGCTAATGGAAAGAAGATTGTAAAGGCTGGTACACCAGTAAACAAGTCAGGTGTGGCTGATAATACAGCAACAGCAATCGGAATCTTAAGATTTGATGTAACAGAGGATAGACCACAGGGAGTGCTGCTTAAGAAAGCATATCTTAACACAAAGGTAGCAGAAGCACATTCTGGCATTACATATGAAGAGGCGGTTAAGACAGCTCTTCCAATGATTGTATTTGAATAATAACAGGAGGTAAACAGATGTTAATTAATGAAGTATTAGACAGTAAGTCTATCGCATTATCGGCAACAGAAAACGCTAGTAATCAGATACCCCATCTTGGCTTACAGTGGTTTCCGGAAAGAAAGAAACAAGGGCTTGATTTAAGCTGGATTAAGACACACAAAGGACTTCCAGTATCACTTGCACCATCCAACTTTGACACAATCCCAACGCTTAGAGCTAGAGAGGGATTAAGCAAGGAAAAAACACAGATGGCATTTTTCCGTGAGGGAATGACAGTCGGTGAAGAGGAAATGCTTGAAATTGAGCGTATTCAGTCAGCAGACGACCCTTACCTTGCAAGTGCTTTATCAAGCGTATATGACGATACTAATAACCTTGTAAGCGGTGCAGAGGTTGTTCCGGAACGCATGAGAATGTCACTTCTTGCTACAAGTGCAGGTCACCCAGTAATTGCCATTGTGAGCGATGGCGTTCAGTATGCTTACGATTATGACAAGGATGGCTCATACGCAAAAGACCATTACGCAAAGTTATCTGGAACAAGTATGTGGAGCGATACAGCCAATTCAAAGCCGCTTACAGACCTTAACAATGCAAGAAAGAAGTTACAGAAGCAGGGCAAGATTGCTAGATATGTGCTTATGAACAGCAATACATTCCAGTATCTGCTTGACAATGCGCAGATAAGAAACTCAATCCTTGCACAAAACCTTACGGCAACTATTGAGGTTGATGATGATACTGTTATTTCAGTAGTGCAGAAGAAGACAAAGCTCACTATCGTGCTTTACGATAAGATGTACATTGACGATGATGGCAAAGAACAGTACTTCTATCCAGACGATAAGGTTACACTTCTCCCAGAGGGCAATCTTGGTAATACTTGGTTCGGTACTACACCAGAAGAAAGAACAGCAAGACAGGTGGCTGATGTAGATGTAACAACATATGGCATAGGTATTACAGTCGCTACAAAGACAGAGTATGGACCACCTATGAAGATGTCAACATTTGCTTCGGAAGTTGTACTTCCATCATACGAGAATATGGATAGCACATTCGTATATGAGGTTCATAGCGAAGAGTAGGAGGTGCAACTATGAAATATCCATATATAGTAGTTCACAATGGTAAATGGTATAACGCAGGCGAAGAAGTTCCAGAAAATAACAATTCTGGGGCTTCTTTTGATTATAGCAAGACAGCCATTAATCGTATGTCTACATCTGATTTGCAAACATTTGCCGCAGGGCAAGGTATAGACAATGCAGAAGAACTCACAGGAGCAGAATTAAAGAAGCTGTTAATTGAGAAATTAGGATTATAGGAGACAGTTATGGAATACACCACATTAGAACAGGTCAAAATCAGACTTAAACAATTTCATATTGATACAGTCACAAATGATGATGAAACAACATCTGATGTGGTAGTGTTCGATAACAAAGACGATAATCCGATAATCGAACAGCTTATTAAACAGGCTACAGAAGATGTAAAGGCAAGAAGAAACTACCCGGACAGCTATACAGATGAAATGATAACCGAAGATTTGAAGAAATTCGAAAGTGTTATCGTTAATCTTGCGGTCTATGACCATTCACAAGCAGGCGAAGCATTTATGTCAAGTTACAATGAGAATGGCGTAAACAGAACTTGGAGAGATAGAGACAGCTTATTTGTCGGGGTATTTCCTTTTGCTAAGGTTTTATAGAAGATTGTGCGTTACCAATACGGTAGCAGGCGGCACACATTAAGGGTGGTGGGCGGTGTGCCTATTAATTTTGCAGGAGATATAAAATGAAAGAACTTTTATTACAAACTTATACCATAGTATTACCGATATTACTTGGCTATATAGTTTGGCTTCTGAAACAACAGAAAAAGGACAAAGACGCCAATAGTAAAGGCACAATGTTGCTTTTGCGAGTACAGCTTATCGAATATCACGATAAGTATATGAAAATAGGTGAAATTCCATCTTACGCCTATGATAATTTCGTTGAGATGTATAACGCATATCACGCTTTAGGCGGTAATGGGATGGTAACTAAGATGTATAACGAAATACAGGAAATTCACTTGAAGAATGGAGGTAAAGACTAATGGATATAACATCAGTATCAACAGTGGTTGCAATCGTTGTTATCACTTATTTGATTGGTTATGCGGCTAAGCAGATACCACAGGTTAAGGACAATTATATTCCTATAATCGTAGGCGTTGCAGGTGCTATCTTAGGCATTATCGGTATGTATGTAATCCCAGATTATCCAGCAAATGACATTCTTAATGCAATAGCTGTAGGTATCGTGTCGGGGCTGTCAAGCACAGGTGTAAATCAGATTTACAAGCAGGTAAAGAACAATGCTTGACATTAATAAGCAGGCTATGAAGTATTCACTTCAAGGACAAACTGTTACTATCTATGAAAGAGATGATGAGGGCAATATCCTCTATGAGGGATATACCGACACAGAGGGTAACTTCATTCCTTACCTTGATGATGAGGGAAACAAGATACCCAAAGTCCTTGAAGAAAAAACAGGTTTTTCAGAGCCAGTTGATTTCAAAGCTAACATATCGTTCAGCGGCGGAGAAGCACAGAGTAAAGAATATGGCTTTGATACCGCTGATTTTGACGCCATTTTGCTGACAGATAGGAATATGTTACCTATCCAAAAAGGCGACCTTATATGGCTTGATAGCAAGCCTACATACACATCTGACAGTCTTGTCGATGAAACATCGGCGGATTTCACGATTGTAGGCATTAAGCCGGCATTGTGTTCAACTAAGTATATGCTTAAAGCGGTTGTAAAGTAGGTGACTATGGAAGATATAAAGATTGATGTTTTAGGAACTGAATATGTTGTGAAGTTCAAAGAACTAAATGACGAAGATATTGACGGATTTTGTGATAACACACAAAAATTAATAGTCATTCGTTCGGATAACGAAAATAAAGTTGGAGATTTTAAATATTTACAGAAGAAACAGCTAAGACACGAAATTATTCACGCGTTTATGTCTGAGAGCGGTTTACAGTGTAATTGGCAACATATCGAACAGTTTGGACACGATGAAACAACAATTGACTGGTTCGCTATCCAATCACCTAAAATATTCAGAGTATTTGCAGAATTAAAATTGCTTTAAGGTGGTGCAATTATGGCTAAACATACAATTAATGTATCTTTATCAGAAAGTTCAATACAAGGGGCAATAAGACAGCTACAACTGTATAAACAAACATTACAGTATAAGTGCGAACAGTATGTTGAACGATTAGCAGAATTAGGCGACAAAGCGGCAATTATGAGCGTTAATGAAAGCCCATTAGGTAGGACAGTAACATTGAGAGTTGACAGAAAGCCTATTCAAGATGGCTACCAAGCTATTTTAATTGCTACAGGTAAAACTGTTGAGGTAGAAGATAGAGAGCCATTTTACACACTGTTAGCGATTGAATTTGGTGCTGGTATTCATTATAACGCTATCGCCAATCCTAAAGCTGATGAATTAGGACTAGGAGTTGGCACATACCCGGGACAGGTTCATGCTTGGCAAGACACATGGTGGTTCTGGGATGAACAAAGTGAAAGTTGGAAACCTACACACGGCGTTAAAGCCACAATGCCTATGTATAACGCCACAATGGAGATTATTAATCAGTATAAGCAGATAGCAAGAGAGGTGTTTAGTTAATGGCAAATGCAAACGATTGGGCGATAGACCTTGAAAACACAGTTACAGCACTTGTCAAGGCCAAAACCCTAACACAACTAAAGAAAACATACCCAAAGATAGTTATAACAAATGAGGGGGAAAACAGCGGTCAAGCGGTATTCCCAACAGTATACATTCATTTACTGCCAGCAGTTGAACAAGGGCAAACACTTGACGGACAGACAGTTAACGCATTGTTAGCAACATTCCAAGTAGATGTTAGTGCTAACACAAGCAAAGCTGATTGCCGTAAAGTTATGGCAATAATTACAGATACATTTAAGACAATGAGATTTCAAGGTAACGCAATGCCAGAGTTCTCAATCAGTAACAAAGTACATAAGAGTACCGCACGATTTAGGCGGTTAATCGGAGCAAATGACAGATTAATGTAACAAAGAGCAGAAATGCTCTTATTTTTTTGCAAATTTTTAGGAGGTAGACAAGGCAATGGCAAGTACAAGTTATAAAGCTAGGGTTATCTACAAGGAGCATAGCGAAGATGGTTTTGCAGGCTCATACAAGTTAATGGTTGCGGCTAAGTCGATTTCAGCACCAGTATCAGCACCTAACACAGTTGAAAGTACAACATTTGAAGATGATTCACAGACATTCTTAATGGGTATCAAAACATCTGACGCTAAGACTTACACAGGAAACCTTGAAAAGGCTTATTTGCAGGACTTAATCAAAGCAGAGGGTAAGCAGTTAGATATTATTCAGTTATATGGTTCTGACGGATTAGGTGCGGTTGCTAAGTACGCATTTGTCGGACAGGTAACAGCAACACCTAATGATGTTTCTGGTACTGATTCGGTACTTGAAATGACAGTAACAGCAGTTCCTAATACTTCACCTATCGAATGCACAGACAAGCTTCAAGTTGTCGAGGGTGCTGGTGGCACATTCACAGTAACAAAGGTGGGGGAATGATAAGCCAATCGACTAAATCAAAGGCTGTGTCGATTGGTGGCACAAACGCCAAAACAGCCGACTACACATCATATCTTGATGATGTAACAGAATAACCAATTTAAAAGGTAGGTGCGGTGTAAAATCCGCACCTTTCCCTATATAGACGATAGGGTGGGAAAGGGTAAAAATTATGATGAATATTAATGCAAACGGAAAAGAATACAAAGTTGAGTTCTCTTTTGGTGCGGCAGAGTGCAAAGAGATAGTACAGAAAATGTTTTCTGTCGTTAATGGTTCTTACTTACTTGCACAGACAGATAAAAGTGTTGCACAGGCTTCTTTTGACGGATTGGCAAATATGACAGCAGATGTACCAGAGATTTGCATTTTAGCCATTTATGCAGGCTGTATTGACAATAACCCTGTAACTATGGATGAAGCAAAGAAACTCACTAGGGCATATATCACAGAGAAGAGAAAAACAGATAAGAGTTACGGATATAGAACATTGTTTGAAGAAATTAAGAAAGCGATGGAAGATGATGGTTTTTTCGAGTTGAGCGGAATAACAGCGGTGTTGGAAGAGATGGCGAACAATGTGGAAGAAGCAACACAGGAACAGAAGAAACCGACAGTAGTTCCACAGGACCACAAGAAAAAGCAGACTTCCACAAAATAATATGGGAAGAATACTTTGTCTTAGCTAGTTCACTAGGCGTTAGTTATTCGGACTTTTTAAAAATGACACCTACAAAATTATTACTATATGCAAAAGGCAAAAAAATTGATAGACAAAATCGAGACGCAGAAATGTATAACTGGTTTTTAGTTTATGCAATTCCAGCTATTTCTTGCGGAATAGGTGCAGCATTTAATAAAGATGTACACATTGAATATCCTAAACAGGCTATTTTATCAGAAAAAACAGAAGAAAGTAAAGAAAATACATACGACAAAGAGTTACAGCTGATGTTACTCAATGAGCAAAAATGGGCGGCACAGACTGAAAAGAGAGGACTACCGCCAACAATCCTATAAGGGGGGTTAAAGCGTGGAATTAGACAGTTTAGAAGTCAAAATTAAAGGCACATCTAAAACGGCTATAGATTCTGTAGAAAGTTTAATAACATCGCTACAAAAATTAGCGAGTTCATTAGCTAATATTAACGGAACTTCCTTATCCAGCTTTTCAAGTTCTTTAGGACAACTTAGTATTGCTATGAAAGGAATGGATGTAAAGACAACAGATTTTACAAGACTTGCTAAGAACATCACAAAGATAGGTTCTGTTGATTCGGTTGCACTAACTAGCACAGCTACATCACTTCAAGCTGTCACAAAGGCAGTTGCAAGCATATCAGCTATTCCACAAAATGCAACACAGGTCACAGAATTTGCAAAGTCACTTGGCAAGCTAGGCAGTAAGAGCATAGAAAACGCCGTTGTAAACATTCCAAAGCTAGGTAATGCTTTAAATGGCTTAATGACAACGCTATCAAGAGCGCCAACAGTAAGTCAAAATGTCATTCAAATGACTAACGCATTGGCTAATCTTGCTAGTCAAGGTAGCAAGGTGGGTACTTCTTCAAACTCACTTCAAAAGTCGCTGTATGGCGTTTCTACAAGTGCTAGGACAGCAACTAAAAGCAGTTGGAACTTAGCAAGTGCGATAGGTAAGTTTTATGCCACTTATTTTATGGTAATTCGTGGCAGTAAGAAACTTATAGAAGCCATCAAGTCAACAACAGATTACATTGAAGCGTTCAACTATCAAGCGGTTGCGTTTGGTAAGATTGGCTCAGAATGGGATAAGGATTACGAAAAGTACGGATATGATAACGCAACAGCCTATGCAGAAAGTTTTCAAAGTAGAGTAAATGATACTCTTGGAAAGCTATCCGGATTAAAAGTCAATATTCAAGGCGGTTTGCTTGAAGAAAGCGGAGCAAAGAACTTAGGACTTAACATACAAGAGATAACGCAGTACGCTTCACAGTTAGCTTCTGTTACGAACTCATTAGGACAGACAGGCGAAGCAACAACGGCTATAACAAAGTCAATGACAATGCTTGCAGGCGATATAAGCTCACTTTTTAATGTGGACTATTCAACGGTAGCACAGAACTTGCAAAGCGGCTTAATCGGTCAATCAAGGGCATTGTATAAGTATGGTATTGATATTACTAATGCTACATTAGCGACATATGCTTATAACTTAGGCATTTCTAAGTCTGTATCAGAAATGACACAGATGGAAAAGCAGCAGTTAAGAGTGTTAGCAATATTAGACCAAAGTAAAGTATCTTGGGGTGATTTAGCTAATAGACGGAAGAAAGTTAATAATATAGCTTATCTTCCAAGTGTTGCATAAGAATAGAAATATCTTATGGCAATCGGGCAAAATCGGCGAAGGCTAAAGTTTTCAACTATGCTAATACCGAGATAACTCAATAGATTGCGAACAGGCTATTGAGTATCGTAACGAGTAGGAATTGAATAAATATAATATTCCCAAGAGTGTCCGACACTACTGCATATAGGGCAGTATGAGGTGGAAGTGGCTACCACCAAACCAAACGCAAAAACGTGGGTGATAATGTACTCTGAACTTATAGGAAACTATAAGAAGTATAGGATAAAGAGCCTATACGATAACAAATTTGACAATCAACTCCCCAAGTAATATGTTACGTCAGTTCAGTAACAATATGAAAGAGGTAGGAATGGTAGCAGGACAGCTATTTATCCCAATTCTTTCAAAGGTTATGCCGGTAGTAAACGGAGTAACTATTGCAATCAAAAGATTATTAGTTGGTCTTGCTTCTTTAATGGGCGTTAAGATTGACTTTGAGAGCTTCGGACAAAGTGGCTATAAAGACACATCAGACGGCTTAGAAGATATTTCAGATGGCTACCAAGATGTAGCTGATTCAGCTAAGAAAGCTACATTATCCCTTATGGGATTTGATGAAATAAATAAATTACAGGACGATACAAGCTCAAGCAAGGGTTCAAGTGGTGGTGGCGGTGGTAGCACTATTGATTTGACAGATGATATCGCTAAGGCGGCGGCTGAATATGAAGCGGCGTGGAATAAAGCATTTGCCAATATGGAAAATTCGGCGGTTGCTTGGGCTGATAAGATAGAGAAAGCACTTGAACCTGTTAGGAAGATATTCAAAGATTTTGCTATCGGAGATTTTTATGCCGCAGGACAAGATACATCAAAGCTAGTTAGTGGCATATTTAACTGGTTTGCAGACGCTATTGATAAAGTTGATTGGTACGGAATTGGCAGAAATATGGGTGATTATCTTGCCGGAATTGATTGGGGAGAAGTTCTTTCAAGTGTAGGCAAGGCAATTTGGGAAGCAATAAAAGCAGCCATTGAAATGTGGCAAGGAATGTTTCAATCTGCACCTGTTGAAACTACAATTATGTCAGTTCTTGGAGTTATGAAGTTTACTGGCTTAGGCAAAAAAGTGGGCGAAAAAATATCTGACGCATTAAGCTGGAGTGCTATAAAAAAAGGAATAAAAAGTTTTTCTAGTAGCGGAGGACTATTAGAGGGCTTACAAACTATGCTAACAACGGACTTATCCACAATTATGCAAGCTGGTACTGCTGGGGAAATAGGCTTAACAATCGGTACAGGTATTATAGGCGGCATTGGTGCGGCTATTGGTGGATTTAGCTTAGGAAACAAGTTAAATGAAGCGCTTACAGGTGAGAAGATAGACATGTCAATGTTTGACCAATTAGCATATCTTATAAAAGCGCCATTTGAAGATTTAGACAGCTTTGTTGATGGAGTGATAGAAACTATCACATTCGGGCATAAAGATGATATAGCAAATTGGTGGACTACAAGTGTTGAGCCTTGGTTTGCTAAGGAGAAATGGGGAGAATTAGGCGACAATGCTAAAACCTCATTAAGCAATACTTGGAATAGCTTTTCTAATTGGTGGGGTAATACAGCTATCGTAGGTTGGTGGAACAATAGCGTAGCACCTTATTTTACAAAAGCAAAATGGCAATCTCTTGGAGATAACGCAAAGGGTAGCTTGACTGATAGTTGGACTTCGTTCAATAATTGGTGGAGCGGCACAGGAATATATAATTGGTGGAATGATAATGTCTCGCCATATTTTACTAAAGAAAGATGGGGCAACTTAGGTGAAAATATTAAGAATAGCTTATCTAACAGTTGGGATAGTTTTTCTAACTGGTGGAGCGGCACAGGCATATATAACTGGTGGAATAACCACGTAGCGCCTTACTTTACAGCAGACAGATGGAACGATATGGCAAGCGGAATAATGCAAGGACTTAAAACCGAATGGTATAACGTACTTGATTGGTGGGACAGCAAGCCAGAACTTCACAGAATATCAGTTGCAATAGAAGATTTCTTTAGTTATATACGAGATTTATGGTACGACCTAAAGGATTGGTGGAGCGACTTATCGCTTAGATTTCCTCATATTAAAATGCCACATTTTAGTATTGAGGGCGAATTTAATCTTATGCCTCCAGAAGTGCCTCATATTAATGTTGATTTTTATGCTAATGGTGGCTTCCCAAACAAAGGACAGTTGTTCGTTGCTAATGAAGTAGGTCCCGAAATGGTTGGTACTATGGATGGAAGAACGGCGGTAGCTAACCAACAGGAAATTACACAAGGTATTGCTAATGCGGTTTATCCGGCAGTTTACAATGCTGTTAGGGCGGCTATGGCAGAAAGTAGCAATAACGTCAATGTAACACTACAAGGTGACGCTGATAAATTGTTTACAATGGTACAGGATAAAGCTAATAACTACACTAATATGACAGGGCAAGCGGCTTTTCCATATTGATAAGATTTGCGTATTGTGTTATTCTTTTGCTATAAAATAAAAGCAAAGGGGTAACACAATATGGCAGAAAAGAAAGCAAAGAAAAAAGACAGTAAGCTAAGCATAGCGGCGGCAATTACAGCACTATTTATATTCACAATCCCAATAGGCTTTATATTGGCTATTGTGGATTTAATCAAAAGTAAAGGCGACAAGTCACAAAGACACTTAGGCTCTTACTTTGCAATAGTATCTTTTGTACTATTTCTGATAGTTGCTTTTAGCAACGGAAGTGGTAACAGTAGTAACAATGCCAATGCTACGAAACAAGCTGGTACAACACAGCAAGATACAGACATAGCAACGAATGATGATACAACACTTAAATACCTCAAACACGAAGTAATTACAGATAGCAATGATAGGGAAGTTGTTGTTGTCTATTTTGACTTTACAAACAACTCAAAAGACAATGAAGCGTTTATTTACAACTATAATGTCACTTGCTTTCAGAACGGCAAGGAACTTGACTATCCGTTAGCTAGTTTTGATGTTGACGAATATAACAATGCGGCAAGAGAGTTGCAGACAGGTGCGAATATTACAGTTGCTAGGATATACATACTAGAAGATAAGAGTGACGTTGATTTAGAAGTGACAGCTTGGGGTTCAAGTAAGAAACTTATGAAGCTGACATTAAAAGTAGAATAATCCCTTAATGGAGCGTATCTTTCGGTACGTTCCATTTTTATTGAAAAAGTGCTTGACAATTATTGCAAGGGCAGTTATTATAATAGCATAAATATTGCAAGGGCAATAATTGAAAGGAAGTGATTATTATTAGTCCAGCAGGAAGACCGCATAAGGAAAACCCTAGAAATGTTAATCTTAACATTAGGATAACAAAAGATGAAGCTAATCGTATTCAGAAATGTGCTGATGAATTGAAATTAACAAGAACTGATACCATTATGAAAGGCATAGGGTTAGTAGAAAAAGAACTTAAAGGCAACAAAAAAGAGTAGTAACAAGTCAGTCAAAACTTATAGTTACTACTCAAAACACCAATCCGAAAGGAATTGATAAATCTATCATATCAGTTTCTTTCGGAAAATTCAAGATTTTTTTTGGAGGAAAACAAATGAAAGAGCAATTAAAAGATGAAATAAATGAAGTGTTAGAAAACATCAAGGATATTTGGATATTACATCAAATATATCGTTTTGCTGTTAATATGTCGAAAGATAATTCAAGTAAATAAAACATTATTGCGTGAGGCATTGTGGGCATATACTCCCACTACGCAATAAGTTCTGTTTTGAGCAAATGATAAATTTGTAGGAGGTAAAATAATGAGTTATAATAATAATCCAACTACAAAAGATGACACTCACAATGAGATTAAGGCACCGATGAACACTAAGAATATTTGCGGCGTAGACTGCTATGAGCAGAATGGCGTTGCTTACTTAAGATTGGAAAATGTTGCTAGAGGACTTGGGTTCACAAGAATAGCCGCAAGTGGTAACGAAGTAATCATGTGGAGCAGAGTTGAGAAATACTTGGAAGATTTAGGCGTACACACTTGTGCGCACGACGATTTTATCCCAGAAAACATCTTCTACCGACTAGCAATGAAAGCCAAAAATGAAACAGCAGAGAAATTTCAAGCATTAGTAGCAGACGAGATTATTCCGTCAATTCGTAAGAATGGAATATATGCTACCGATAATGTTATTGATGAAATACTGAATAATCCAGACTTTGGAATAGAATTATTAACAAAGTTAAAAAAAGAAAGGCAAGCAAGAGTTGAAGCAGAAAGAAAGAACGCTATCTTAACACACGTCAATAAAACATATACAATGACGGAGATTGCTAAAGAACTGAACTTAAATTCTGCTATTCAACTTAACAAGTTTCTTGCTGATAGAAAAATTCAGTACAATGTCAATGGAACTTGGGTTCTTTACTCACCATACAGCAGTATGGGATATGAGGAAATTAAACAAGAAATTCTTGACAGTGGTAAAGTAATCTATCATAGACGAATTACCCAACTTGGAAGAGAATTTATACTGCAATTATTCAATAATGTTGCATAAGTTCTCTTGTGGGATATAATAGCTCAAACAGAAAGAAAATTCAATAGCTGTAAGAAATTTACAGCTATAAAAAAATCAGAACAAGTTGGGTAGACCTGTTCTGATTAGCACGTATGAGTGAATGTAAATTAACTCATACCAATAATAACAAATAAATAGCAAAATGACAAGGACATTTCACAATTAATGCGAGGTGTCCTTTTTGTGTGCTTAGAAAGTGAGGTTTTACTATGAATTTTATACAATACATAAAGCAAGCGTGGAAAGCTGGCACAAGCGGCGGTACTCCATTAAGTCCAGACAGACTTAATCATATCGAAGATGGAATTAAGAATAATAACGATATGATAAGTGAACTAAACAGCAATATGACAATTAATTTGTTTAAGCCAACATTGCAAACAATTACGCAAAATGGAGTAACTTGCACTAACAATGGGGATGGTACTTATACTTTGAATGGTACGGCTACAGATTTAGTTGTAGTCACCCTAAATACAATTAATTTTGCAAAGCTTAAAGAAAATGTAAAACTATGTGGCTGTCCGTCCGGTGCTAGCAATACAACCTATAAATTAAGTTTAATAATATCTGAAACGGGTGTTCAGCAGAATGATTACGGAAATGGTATAATCATTAATAACCCTAGTATTTTAACATCAAACGCCGTTTCGCTTCGAATAGTAGTATATAAAGGAACAACACTTAAAAGTGCTATTTTTAAGCCAATGCTCACCACAAACCTATCCGCCACCTATGATGATTTCGTTCCTTATACAGGCGATACAGGACGGCTTAATGCAGATGTTGCTTTGTTAAAAAGCAATATAGGTCAAGTTGAACTTAATAGCCCTTATGGCCTAACTACAGCAAAAACATTAAATATAGACACAATCAATAATGACAAAGGCTATATATTACGATGTCAAATAAATACTTTGCAAGGAACATTACCAACATCTGCCTCATTAATAGGTGGTAATTCATTTTTGTTAATTGGTTTTTCTAATATAGTTAATCGAAAACCTCGTTATGGTATACAGATTGCTTTTGGTTTCGGTTCAAATAAAATTGCAATAAGAAATGCACCTTATGTTGAAGGAGGGGGTAATTGGACAAATTGGAGGGCAATTTAATTGTAGCTATTAATTATGGTTGTACTGAGTTTTCTCCAAGTGCTATTAATGTTGTTTAATTAACTTAATGAATAAAAATTCAAAATAAGTATTGAAATAAAATGTTAGCAGTAGGGGCAACTTAAAAATATAAATATATAAAACTAAGGGAACGTATCAGAAAAGGTACGCTCCCTTTTTTGTTACCTATTTTTTAGGCAGAAAGGGGCGATTGAATGATAAGTGCTGTAATTATCGAGGGGGTGACATTCCCGGTAGCATATAACGGCTACACATACACTAGGGCGAAAATTTGGTCTAAGAACACTGGAAGAAATGATGCTGGAGATTTGGTTGGTACGTTGGTGTGTCTTAAGGATAAGGTAGAGATACAATTACCGCCGCTAACAGGGCAGCAAGCCAAAAAACTTGATGATGTAGTAAGTGATGTTAATAACCCATTCCCAACAGCACAAGTCCTATTTTTAGGCGGTACACAAAAGGAAATGACAATATACACAGGAGATGTGACATATCCGTATCTCACAAGGGCAAAAAATGAGGACGGATTAATAGTCGGAGCAAAATTAAGTTTAATTCAGAAATAAGGAGATTAACTATGAAAATAACAGGAAATGAAGTCTTAGCACATTATGAAGCATTAAGAAACGTAGCACAGCTTAAAATGGGTGGTAAGTTAGCAGTTGCCATTATGTCTAACATTAAGACATTAGAACCGCACCTTAAGGCAGTTATAGAAACGATAGAAAAGATACGCAAAGAAAATAAAGGGGATAGCAATAAAACAAAATCAGAGCTTGACGAATTAGGAGAACAGGAAATAGAAGTGCTTGAATGCACGAAAGTTAACATAAGTGCATTTGATAGCTGTGAAGCTATTGAGCCAGCACAGATTATTGCACTTAGCTTTATGATTAACGATTAATCAGCAGAAAGGGGCAATCCAATAAATGAAAAATATCAATTGGGGTGCGAACTTCAACTTACTGTATGCAAGATATTACAGTAAATATTTAGTTGACGGAAAAGAATACAATCAGACACTTAATGAGTTTAAGTACAGCAATATAATCAATCCAAACAATAGCATTTCCATAGGTAACACTTGCAGTAGTAGTGTTACCTTTTCTATTTTTAAGCCACAAATTACACTTGAAAACAAGGACATAACTATTTTTGAGGGCGTTAAGGGTAATAATGGAATTGAGTATGTGCAGGTAGGCATATTTACTGTAACTAAAGAAGAGGGCAACGGCGAGTACACTAAGTACACAGCTTATGACAAGATGTACAAAGCGGAAAAAGGTTATTTTTCTGAATTAACTTATCCTAGTACGGATAAGGCTATTTTAGAGGAAATCTGTACAAAGTTAGGCATACAGTTAGCAACTAGCATAACAAACACACATACAATTACGGATAAGCCGCAAGGTTATACAATGCGTGAAATGATTGGCTATATGGCTACGTTGCAAGGCGGCAATGCGGCTATTAATTCTGACGGAAACCTTGAAATAAAGTGGTATAAGGATAGCAGCTACGTGCTTGACGGACACCAATACTATCAGCAAGGCGTTACTTTTACTACTAGCAAGGATTTTACGATAAGAAAGCTGACTTGCAACAATACAAAGTCCGGTGATAGCAAAACAAGTGAAATAACCGCTGGTGACGGAACGACAGGACTTAGCTTTGCTAATCCATTTATGACACAAGAAATTCTTAATGAAGTCTATAACAAGATTGGTGGTTTTCAGTTCAGACCGCTTACAGTTAAGTTTTTAGGCGATTGGCGATTAGAGGTAGGTGACATTATAACTGTTAATAAGGGCGGCGTTGATTACAAAGTGCCTATAATGCAGATAACACACGAATGTGATGGTGGTTTGATGGATACAGTTGCATCTATCGGACAATCTGACACAGAAAACAGCAACATCGCTAGCGGTCCGATAACAAAGCAAATGGAACGATACTACGCCGATTTAGTTTTAATCAATAAGGCAGTTATTGAAAATGCTAATATAACTAAGGCTAATATTGAGAACTTAAAGGCACATCAAGCGTATATAGACCAATTAAAAGCTAATAAGATTGAAGCTGTCACAGCAACTATTGTTACTTTAACAGCAAATAAGGCAACGATTAATGAAGCTAATATTGCTAAGTTACAGGCAGATTACGCACAGGTAGGCATACTTAATGCTGATGTAGCAGACATTAAGACTTTGATGTTCGGTTCTGCGACAGGTAAGAGTTTAACAACAGAATTCGCCAATGCAGTCGTAAGTGTTATTGGCAATGCACAGATTAAGGATGCTATGATTGACAGCATAGCTGCAAGCAAGATTACAGCACTTGACCTTAATACCACCAAATTTAAGGTTCATAGCGAAAATGGAATGTCTTATTGGCAAGACAATACAATTATCATCAAAGATACTGACAGAATAAGAGTTCAAATAGGTAAAGACGCTAATTCAGACTACAATATGTATGTTTGGGATAAAGCTGGCAATCTTATGTTTGATGCCTTAGGACTTACTGAAAAAGGCGTTACAAGAAAAGTTGTTCGTGATGATGTTGTTCAAGATAATGCTAATATCAATGCAAGCAAGTTAGATATTGAAACGCTATTCAATGTTATCAATAACGATAACACACATACACTTAAGAGCAATAAAATTTATCTGGACAACGAGGGACAGACACTTAATGTTATTATGCAAGCTATCAAGACTGGCGCTGACAAGGATTACACGCAATGGGGCGGTATGATGAAAGTTGCTAGTGATTTTATCACTAACAAACTGTGGTGGACTAGCAATGTTGATACTGAAAGCATTCAGACTAAGTTTTCTACTGTTAATCAGAAGTTAGATAGCTACGAAATTACGTTATCTGACTTATACAAACAAACGAACGATAATTTTATGGTGTATACAGTAACAGAAACACCTAACAAAGATAATTATCCAGCTGTTGACTGGTTTATACCCATTTATCCGTCAGATGATTTATTTCCAAGTGATAATCTTACATGGACTTACAGCAATGATGAATATGCTAAACATCACGGAGCAATAGCATACAACGAAACAGCTCAAAAAACTTGGCGTTGGGTTAAAGATGATAAAGGCAATTGGGGCTGGAAAGAGGTATCTAACACGCAATTAGCTTATATGCTTAATCAGAACGCTAGCCTTAAGATTAATCTTAATAGCATATCAACAGAATTGACACAGACAAAGAAAAATCTGACAGATAATTACAGTACAACAACACAGATGAATAATGCTATTACACAAGCAGTTAATGCAGAGAGCAATAGTATCAAGAGTGAAATTTCCACAACCTATGTAACAAAGAATACTCTTACAGGCTATAGCACTACAGAAGCTATGAATAACGCTATAACACAAGCAATAACCAAGGAAAGCAATAGCATTAAGCTGGAAGTGTCTAATAATTACGCTACAAAGAAAAGCCTTAAAAGCTATGCTACTACTGCAAGCCTTGAAGCATACATCAAGAAAGACCCAGCAACAGGTGAGCTTAAGAGTGCTATAGAGGCTATTGCAGATACAATAAATATTACTGCAAGGGGCGGTCTTAACTTAAGCGGTAACAGGTTTACGTTAAGCAGTACGAACACTAGCATTACTGCTGACGGAACAATAACAAGTAATAATATAATTGCGAATTATGGAAAGATTGCGCAGTGGAATATAGCTAATAATTCTATTAATTCTACTACGTCAGATAGCAAGTATTGGGCAGGTATGACAACTCCATCAAAAGGAACGGACTGGGTATTCGCTACATTAACAAATGAAGGAAGTTCAATATCAGAAAATTGGAAAGAAAAATGGTATGTTCGAGCAGATGGATTGATGTATGCAAGCAACGCTATTATAACTGGAACTGGATATTTAACAAGCGGAAAAATTGGAGATTGGAACATCAAAGGATATTTGCAAGCGGACACTTTGGCAAATGATGGATACTTAAGACGCGTGTGGATATCACCTTATCAGCAAAATTCCGGCGATAATACTTGGATATATTCTATTCAAAAAGGAATTCAAGCAGGGAATAATCCGCAAAAACTCTCTCCTCTGTGGACTGTTTACGGCAATGGCAATATGCTAACTCAAGATTTGAGTGTTTATGGTAATCTATTTGCAATTAAAGGTCTTAATGTAGGCAATGATGGTAATCCTCAAATTGCAAACTTTTATTGCAACAATCCTAATTCGGATACGCAAGTTGCAACAAATGTTAGAATTTATAATAATGATACTTCTAAAAATTTTTACTCACAGACAGAAGTTTCTTTAATGGGTTCTATGATTGCTAAGTATTCAATTACTGCAATGGGCGGTTTTATTGGTACAATAGCTTCGGACTCCGACAGAAATGTAAAAAAAGATATTAAGGCATTAGAAATAGAACGGACTGCTGACTTTATATATAGCTTAATTCCAAGCGAATTTAGGATGAAAGATGGTACTTCCAACCGATTGCACCACGGCTTTATTGCACAAGAAGTTAAAGAAAAAATGGGCGATAGCGATTGGGGGTTATTTATAGATAAAAAAGTTAATGACGATAACTACGAGATACAAGTTTCGGATGAAGACGGAAACACAACTAAAGAATTAACAGCAAGATATGCATTACGTTATGATGAATTAATAGCGGATTTGGTTGCAACTGTACAATCACAGAATATGCGAATTAAAAAATTGGAAAAGCAATTAAGTAATTAAGGACATCTTCGGGTGTCCTTTTTTAATACAAATTAGGAGGTAAAACACAATGTTAGACATCAACTCATCAATTCAGAAGAACGGAACATTATCTGTTCAAAACTCAGACGGAACACTTAAACAGGTGGCTTATCTGTCAGCTACAATCAGTGAAAGCGGCACAGTTAGTATGTCAGCTAGCTTTAATGATTTTGCGGCATACTTAGCAAATGATACAGCACTAGACAGCGAACTTAAGAGCTTCCTTAATGGTGTTAAAAACACTTACAAGGCAACATACAGTACAGAAGATAACACAGTTAGTTCAGATGTAACAGGAACAGTAGAAAGCGAGGTATTTTAGTATGATTAAGTGTGGAGATTTTTCAGCGTGGAATGGTGTAGTTGACTGGAACAGAGTTAAGGCGGCGGGACTTACTCACGCTATTCTTAAGGTTATCAGACGTGATTTTGACCCAGATAAGCAGTTTGAAAACAACTGGAAAGGCTGTCAGTTAGCAGGTGTACATATCTGCGGTGTATATAACTATGTATACACACCGACAATAGAAGAAGCTATTGCGGCGGCTAACAGAGTACTTGAAGTGCTTGACGGACGTAAGGTAACTGTCTGGATGGACGTTGAAGATGAATGTATGCAGAACTTAGGTTCAGAGCTTATCGACATTATAAAGGCATATAAAGAGGTTATTGAGGGTGCAGGATATAACTTTGGCGTATATACTGGCTTATCATTCTATGGTAGCTACATCAAGCCTTATACAAACCCTAGCGACTTAGATTGTCCGTTCTGGATTGCACGTTACTACTTAGGTTATGATGAAATGCAGTTAAATGATGATGTTAATGCGGATAAGACACCCAGTATCGACCATTATCTTGCGGGGTGGCAGTATACTTCTAGCGCAAGAATTGACGGTGTAGACGGAGTTTGCGACTTATCAGAATTTTATGGCTTTCATAATGATGAAGATAATACAGAAGATAACAGCGAAGAAGACAATGCAGAGGATAACACAGATGAACACGTATATGCTACATATGCCGCTTATACAGATAGGTGGTGGGGCGAAGTAGAGGATAGAGAAGATTGGGCTGGTGCAGGCGACAATAAAGCTATCACAGCACTTATTGTTAAGGTCAGCAGAGGTTCAGTTAAGTACAGAGTTCACTTAAAGGGCGGTGATTGGCTTCCTTATGTTACAGATTTCAATTATAATGATTTCAACAACGGCTTTGCAGGCGACCAGAAAACACCGATAGATGCCGTAGAAATCATCTACTATACACCAGAGGGTGAGCCTTGGAAGTATGCTAAGTATATGGTATCTGTATTCAACAATAGAAACTTCTATCCAGAGCAGATAGATGATGAAACATCGAATGGAATGGACGGATATGCAGGCGTTATGGGTAATGCAATTGACAAGTTTCAGTTAGTTGTCGAATAGTGTCAGAATAACACGACCGAAAGTATTTGAAATATACTAACGATAAATGTATAATAAACTTGTCTTTGAGAAAAGACCCTTAAACATTTTCAAGTTCTGGCAGGCGATATTGTTTGATTGGCGTTGGCAGTATCGCCGCTACACTTGACACGATAGAACGTGTGTTCTATAATAATCGTATCGCTATCAAACGTGCAAGGGCAAGAGAGGGGAGTGCAGGTTTATGAGTAATGAGGAATACAGGCAAAAGATAACAAAAATGATTAATAAAATAGAAGATAACTGGATATTAGAACAAATATTTAAGTTTATATGTAATATGACAAAAGAGAGGGTGTAAACCCTCTCTTTCTTACTTTTCGTCTAGCAATTTCTTTGCGATACTTTCCAAGCATTCCCAATCTTTAGGCTCAAGCCTTGCCAATGCGTTAACAAGCTTCTTTTCAAAGCTGCCATCGTTCAATTCCATAACTTCATTAACAAAAGCACCAATCTCTTGTTCTCTTGTACGAGATTTAAACATTTTTCCGTTTCCGGTTCGCAGCCATTCTTCATTTACATTAAGAATAGAACATAAAACTTTAATTGATTGTTCTGAAAGATTTCTATTGCCATTTTCAACTAACGAAATGTAGTTTTTGGTAAGCCCTAGCTTTTCAGCAAATACATCTTGCGACATTTTTAATTCTTTTCGCAAGGCTTTTATTCGCTCGTTCACACTTCTCACCTCCTTGCATATATACAATAACATTAAAGTCACACAATGTCAAACTTTTTTTACTAAAATATGTTGACAGGTATTACTGTGTATGATATTATAATCACACAAAGTCAAATAGAAAGGAAGTGAGAACAAAGAATGAAAAAGTTAAGACTTTGTGACATAGCATTAATAACATCAATAATCGCTGTTGTTATTGCAATATTGAATATTTCACTTACGATAATTGACTTACTATTTTGATTATTAAATCAGACAAACTGATTATTATTGCAATAATTGAAATCGCAAGTGAAATTTTTGAGTATTTACTAGAAGAAACAGCATTTTCATTAGCAGTGTCTGCTAATGATTGAGCGGATTTAGCAGTATCTTGTGCTGATTGAGCCAATTTTTCTAAAGCAGGAACAGTATTTTTTAAATATTCTGATTGACTTTCCATTAATTCATATGGAGATTTGCCTTTTTCATAATTAGGCATTTTCATATTTGGAACTGTTGGCTTGATAAACATATCATCTAAATTTGGATGATTTGGAACATATTGCATAGTAGTACTCCTTTGTTTTTTTAACACATTATATCACAGAAAGGAAGTGAATTGAATGAGTGAAAAGGAAAAGGAAATCATCAAGAAGTTATCCGATACAATTCCAAAACTTGATGACAACAAGAAAAATTATATTCTTGGTGTCGCCGAGGGAATGGCAATGGTAAGAGAATCAGAGAAAGCCGATAGAAAGGAGCAAACTAATGAATGAAGTCAAGACGATAGAGCTTAGAACACCTATTGAAGTTGCCCTTGATATTGATAGTGAGGGGATGACAACAGCAAGAAAACTGTACAACTTCTTAGGATTAGCACAAGGGCAGTTTTCAAGGTGGGCGAAAAGCAATATTACAGATAATGAATTTGCCACAGAAAATGAGGATTATTGGCGGTTCGACATAGATGTCGAGACACCGACAGGTGGCATAGTAAAGAGAGATGATTATAAGCTCACAGCTCATTTCGCCAAGAAGTTATCTGTTAAAGGTAATTCAGAAAAGGCAGAAGAAGCAAGGGAATACTTCACAACAGTAGAAGAAAGAGTTAAGCAGAAAGCTATTGATGTATCACAGCTTTCACCACAGCTTAGACTTATGAATATGCTTGTTGAAAGTATGAACAAGGCAGAGATAGAGCAGAAGAAACAGGCAGAACAGATAGCCAAGGTTGAAACAACTGTTAACAATATGAAAGAGATTTTTACAGAGCCTATCGGCGATTGGAAGAATGATATTAATGCCAAAGTGAGAGAAATATCTATCAAAAGTGGCATTGATTATCAGGCACTTTATAATCAACTTTACGGCGAGTTGGAAATGACCGCACATTGTAGTCTTAAAAGATTGCAGGATAACAAGGTGGCAAGAATGGAAAAGGCAGGTAATACCAAGACGGCTATAAAAGCGGCAACAACCAAGATTGCTGTTATTTATGATAAGCCACAGCTTAAGGCAATATTTGAGAATATTGTTAAGAGATATGCTATGAAATATTGTGCATAAGGAGATTATATATGGACAGAATAGACGAATTTAATATGTTACAGGGTTTTAAGTTTCTTGAAGCATATGAACAGATTGCTGTTTCTGATGATGGTTCAATGGCAGATGTGATTGTTATGAAATTCTACAATGACAAGAATGTTGCTATTGAAATAACATTTATTGACGGAGAATGGCAGGTAGGTGAGCCATATGCTATTGATAATGATTTTAACCCAATCAATAAAGTTGAAAGAAAGGAGCACGGATGAGAGATTTTATTGAAAATGCCATAAAAGAGGAACTTACAAAAACAACAGAAGGCTGTATGTTTTATGTAAAGCGTTTACATAACTATAAGGATATAGGTGAATTAACTGGTTCTGTAAAAGAATTAATCACACAATATGGTCTATCTGCTTTGGAAGCTCAAGGTTTTTTGGAATATATGAAGATTATTGTTAGTGCTTCTTCATATATTCCTTGTGAAAAAGAAAAGCGTGACTATTCAACGGAAGTTGGCAAGTCAGCACTTTAGAAAGGAACAGGAATGAGAGAACCATACGTGATTAAAGGTGACGAACAGCAAAGAAGTTTGCAAGACTATGTAGAACAGATTGCTTTAGGTGTTGCTGATGATGTAATAAAAGGTGAGAAAAATGAGACAATACAGAGTGAATGTAGAATTCTCAATTCCCTCACCAATGCTTTACTGGCAATTAAATGCTAATAGCCAATGCGAAAAGGATTACCGATTGCTGTGGCTTTAGCTGGCTGCGACTTGATAGTACTCATAAATTCATCATAGTATTTGCGGTACTCTTCTTTGAATTTAGGAACATCACCTTGATAGCCACATATTTTGGCAAAAGCATAAAGCTCGGCAAGTTTTGAGTTATCCATTAAATCACCTCTTTTCTATAGGGAGATAAAGGGATTATATCACAATTTTTTAAAATAAGGAGAAGTTTATGGAAGATATACAGGCAACGCCACAGTATAGCATATCAGTAGAAGAACTGATTGCAGAAAGAAACAACTTGGAAATCTCTATTGCGGCATACAAGAAAACAAAGAGAGACAGCAGAATAGCTGAATGCCTATGGATGTTATCAGCAATATTATTTGTTGTGTCAATGATATTTCAGCTCATTAATTAGAAAGGAGTTTTAGCAGATTGATATTTATTATTTCTGAAAAAGGCGAAAGAGAGCAGATTAACGAGGTGGAAAAGCTTGAAATTCTGGCACACATTGGCAGAAGAACAAGTTACCTCTTAGGAAGAAATAAGCATTGTGAACCATTAAGGAGCATAGTTGTAAGAGATATTTTAGGGCAGTTAAAACACGAATACGGGTGTGGTTTGAGTGAGCTTAAAAAGAAGTACATAGCAGATATTCACGATTATATCGACTGCTACGAACTGCCTACAATAATGAAAGAGAGATATAAGCTATGATACTAGGTTTTATAGCAGGAATAATATTCGGCATAATACTCACAACAGTTTGTGCCGTTATTGCAACAATAAGAACTAATGCAGAAGAAAGGAAAGAACAATATGAAACAGGTAAACGAGAAAGTAATAACAGTACAGGATTGCATTGATATGTACGAGAAGAAAGATATGGTAACAGTTATAGACGGCGGTAAAGTTGTAGGGTTTGTTGAGAAAGGAGTAACAAATGATAAATAATAACAGGACTTATATATTAGGAAAGGTCGCTAAAAAGCCAGTTTTTTCACACGAGATATGTGGTGAGGGATTTTACCTCTTTTATATAGAAGTTTTAAGAAAGAGTGGGAGTACAGATACGCTTCCAGTAATTGTATCGGAAAGATTAATAAGTATTAATAGGCTTGATGTAGACAGAACTGTAGTAATTAACGGACAGATAAGGTCATACAACAAGCATACAGATAATGAGGAGCATAGTCATCTGATACTTAGTGTATTCGCCAGGGAAATAGATGTGCTAGAAGATGTTGAAATTGATCCGGACGTAAATAATGCTGTTGAGATTGTAGGTCACTTATGCAAGCCGCCTATATATAGAAAGACACCACTTGGAAGAGAAATCGCTGATATTCTTGTCGCAGTAAACAGACCATATGGCAAGTCAGACTATATACCTTGCATAGTTTGGGGCAGAACAGCTAAGCTTGTCGGTCATTTGCCAATAGGAACACATATAGAAATGACAGGTAGGTTTCAGTCAAGACCTTATACAAAAAAGATAAGTGAAGATGAAATTGAAAACAGAGTAGCTTATGAGGTATCAGTAGGCAGAGTTGAGATTATAGAGGAAAAGGAGAATGCTGATGAATAGTGATATTACAGTTTCAGAATTAGCTAGTATGGCAGCAGATAATGAAAAGCGTTGTCAAGTATGGCATCCAGTTCAAGGTGTTATATTTGACGGCACGTTTGATGAACTTGACAGACGGCATTATCTTGCAGACAAGACGGTTGATAACTTCTCAATAGAAGATGATGTGTTCATTATGAATATATAAATAAGGAAAGGATATGTTTATGGAAAGAGCAATTTTAAAAAAGGTAGTACTTGAAAACTTTATGTGTTATGCACACGCAGAATTTGACTTCTATGCCATTACAAAAATTGTGGCTAAGAATGGCAAGGGCAAGTCGACTATTGCAACGGCTTATCTGTGGTGCTTATTCAACTGCGATTATGAATTAAAGGATAATCCGGTTGTTAGACGAGAGGTTGATGGAAAATCCGTTGATGATATGGATACAAGTGTTGAACTTACACTTGATGTTGACGGAAAGGAAATAACTATGAAGAAAGTGCAGAAGCGTACTTACAGCAAAGATGGCAGCAGTTATAAGGACGATAACAAGTACTTTATCAATGATGTGCCTAAGACTTTAAAGGATTTCAACACATACCTTGATGCTGATATGAATGCATTCAAGATGCGTAGTAATGTAAATGCTTTTCTTAATCAGAAGCCGGCAGAAATGAGAGAATACTTATTCGGGCTTGTAGGTGATGTTACAGACCTTGATATAGCTTCACAGAAAGCCGAATTAGCCGAGTTAGTTCCTTTACTTAATAAATATACAGTTGAGGAATTATCCGCTATGAATAAGGCTACAAAGACCAAGATTACAAAGGATTTACCTATTCTTGACGGACAGATTAAGGAAAAGGAAAGAGATATACAGCTTAAACAGGCTATTGAAGTATCTAACCTTGAATTACAGAAGAACAGCCTTAAAGAGCAGATTGCTGATTGCATGGCAAAGCAGACTGACAATGACAAGCTGATAGCTGAATATGACAAGGATAGTTCGGATATTCTCAACTTGAAGTTTGAACTTAGCGATATGTCACGCAAGGCTAATGAAGAAAATGTTAAGGCTAGAAGGAATCTTGAATCGCAGATTAGTAACCTTAATTATGTAATTGATGATGGAAAGAAGTCTGTTAGAAATGAAGAAGAAATTGTCGGATTTAACAAAGAGAAGATAGAAGAGCATCAAAGAACACTCGATGTTAGCAGAGAAGAATGGAAAGCTGAAAAAGAGCGTGAATTTGACGAGAATAGCCTTATTTGTCCTTATTGTAAACAGGAATACCCAGAGGATAAAAAAGAGGAATTAAGGGCAGATTTTAAGGCACATAAAGAAAATGAACTTAACAGAATTACTGATAAGGGCAACACAGCTAAAGAAATGCTTGATGAAGCTAAAAAGGCATTAGATGAAGCTGAACAGGAATTGACCGACAGAAAGCAGAAGTTAGAAAAGCATTTAGTTGATTTAGCAGACATTAAAAAGCAGTTCGCAGAACTTCCACAGGAGATTGATGTATCAGCCACCGAGGAATATAAGGCACTTGAACAGAAGATTGCCGAAAAGGAACAGGCTATGCACAAAGCTAATGATATTTCAGCAGTCAAAGCTGAATTAAAGGCACAGGAAACAGTTTTAAGGCAGCAGTTAGCAGAATGTGAAAGCCAGATTGCAAAGTCAGATACGGCAGCAGATGAACAGCGACTTGAAGAATTAAAGCAGACAAGGATTGATTCTGAACAGAATAAGACTAATGCTGAGAAAATCCTTGATTTACTTGATAAACTTGACAAAGCGAAGAATGAAGCCTTGACAGAAGCAGTAAACAGCCATTTTGGGTTAGTTAAGTGGCAGTTGTTTGAATATGCCAAGAATGGTAATTACAAGAGTTGTTGCATACCTACAGTTGACGGAAAAAGTATTTTAACAACTATGAGTAACAAGGGTAACAGGATTTTAGGCAGAGTTGATATTTGCAACTCTATTCAGAAGATTAGTGATATATCAGTGCCTATTATTTTAGACGATAGTGAGAGTTTAGATGAAGATAATCAGAAAAAAGTTGTTGAAATGGTAGATAGCCAGTTGATTATGCTGATTGTTAATAATAGCGAGAAATTAGAGATTGTGGAGGGATAATATGACTTCTATATTAGAACGTTCATTCAATTTCAATGGCTTTAATTGTTATGTGATAATGCGGCATATGGGCGACAGCTGTTACAGATGTGGATATGTGCAGGTTTCCAAAAGGTTGCCTATCAATACAGCAAGTATAAATTGCCACGGCGGCATTACATATGCAAACAAAGAAGCACCTAGTCCGCTTGAAATTGATGATAAAAACAAGTGGTACATTGGATTTGATTGTGCTCACGCATTTGATACTACGGATTTTTGGACTGTAAGCAGGGTTAGCAACGAATTAAGACAGATTGTCGGTCAGATTTTAAGTGGAGAAAGGTAGGAAAGTAATTATGGCAGAGAATACACAGTTAGTTGAATATGAATCAAATGGAGAAATGGTAAAAATTTCTCCAACAATGATAAGAAGATATCTTGTAAATGGCGGCGGTAATGTATCTGACGGAGAAGTAATGATGTTTATGTCATTATGCAGATACCAGCACTTAAATCCGTTTTTGAGAGAAGCATACCTTATTAAGTACGGAAGTAACGACCCAGCCACAATAGTTACCGGAAAAGATGTTTTCACAAAGAGAGCCAATGCAGACCCACGATATAAGGGAAAGAAAGCAGGAATCGTTGTAATTAAAAAGGACGGAACAGTTGAAGAACGAGAGGGAACAATGGTTTTACCTAACGAAACTATCGTAGGCGGCTGGGCGAAAATCTTTATCGACGGAAAAGAGGACGAGTATCAGTCAGTAGGCTTTGATGAGTATGCAGGAAGAAAAAAAGACGGCTCGCTCAATAGTCAATGGGCGAAAAAACCAGCTACAATGATTAGAAAAGTAGCTGTTGTACAGGCTTTGAGAGAAGCTTTCCCGGACAGATTTCAAGGGTTATATGCGCAGGAAGAATTTCAGAATATATCAGATGTGAAACTTGATACAGAAAAGGTTGTTGCTGATGAGATTAAAGAAAACGCAAACAGCGTTGATTTTGAAGAAAGCAACATTATTGAGGGTACAGCTACAGAAGTAACCGAAGAACAGGCAGAAGATAGCACATTACCACCATTTATGCAGGCAGAATAGGAGATTAGATATGACAGTATACGAATTAATACAGGAATTAAGTCAGTATAATGCAGATACAGAAGTTAAGTTTCACTGTGAAGCTGAATATGATACTGACGTTGAAGCAGAATTTGACAGAGAGAATGAAAACGACACGCAGGAAGTGACAGTTACAGCAAGTTTTGACGATAAAGTAGATTTTGATGATATTGACAATTATGAGCCAGCACACAAGAGAACTTGGCAGGAAGACCCATTCATTGTTATTAATTTATCTTATTAAGGAGAACTAATATGAGAGTAATTTCACAGCACGGCAATGTTGATTTGCCTTACGAACAGATAGTTGTGTGTCACGCAATGGAAAATGTCACAGCACTACACAATGAGAAAGAATATGTTTTAGGCAAGTATTCTTCACAGGAGAAAGCGTATAAGGCTATGGAAATGCTTAGAGAGACATATATCGGTATGCCTATCGTAATGCAGAATGTTGATATTTCGGAAGATGTGGCGAAGGAATTTGAAAGATTGAAGAAATGCGGTGTGCTGGTGAACGCAGAAAATCAGCCGTCAAGAGTAGATTTTATCAACAATGCTATCTTTCAGTTTCCAAAAGATGATGAGGTGGAAGTATGAAAAATGTTGATATTAGAGAATATGCAAAAGAAAATGGCGTAAAGTTGTGGGAAGTTTCGGAGCATTTAGGATATGCGCACGATACAGCTTTTTCTAAAGTATTAAGGCACGAGCTTGACGATGATAAAAAGTGGGAAATAAGACAAGTTATTGACAAAATCGCAGACGAACATAGATGGGAGAATTGATGAAACTTAAATGTATTGCAACAGGAAGTACAGGGAACTGCTACACCTTAACTTCCGAAAGCGGAGAAACGCTTATCCTTGATTGTGGAATAAGCATTAAGGAGATTAAGAAAGGCTTGAATTGGAATGTTAAAGATGTTGTGGGTGTGTTATGCACCCATAAACACCTTGACCACAGCAAGTCGGTAAAAGATTTTAAATCTATGGGAATACCGATGTTTGCACCATATGTAGGCGATAGTTGTAAATCAATGAATATGGGCGAATTTACAGTAAAACCTTTTGATTTAACGACAATAGACAGAAATTGGACACATACCAATGTAGACGGAACATCTTGCCCGATATTCGGCTTTTTGATTACTCACAAGGAAATGGGAAGAATGCTTTACATAACCGATTGTGAACTAATCAAGTGGAAATTCAAGGACATAAACCACATTCTCTTAGGCGTGAATTATGACAAGGATTTAGTTGATACTGACAATCCAAAAGCTAATCACGTTTTCAGAGGTCACTTATCCATTGATACCGCTTGCGATTTTGTTAAAGCTAACGATTCAGACAGCTTGCAGAATGTCATAATGTGTCATTTGTCAAGTGAAAATGCTGATAAGGATAGTTTTATCGAGAAGATGAAAAATGCCGTAAATGGGGTGAATGTAGATGTTGCAGAACAGGGCAAGAGTTGGATTTTAAGGAAAGGAGATGAATGTCTGTTTTGAGTAGATATACAAACTTGATTACAGGCGAAAAATATATGACAGAACAAAACGCATTAAGGCATTACATCTCTAAAGCCAAGAAATCAAAGTGTAGAAATAATTTCGAGGAAATGTGGGAATTGTATTCGCAGGCAACAAAGATACTTCACGTTGATTACTGCTATAAATGCCAGTATGAAGATTTTGGGTATTGTGGTTTAAGAAAATCGTACACTTCGGAAGAAGAAAAATTTATAAAGCATTGCTTTGATGGATTTATTAAAGAAATGGAAGATATGCTTAATGAAATGCAAAGTAAAAATGCGTGTCCGTTTTAGAAAGGAGCAAGATATGGCTAAATACAAAGATATTTTAGGAAACACAAGAGAGTGTGAGGATAAAGCAATAACAATCAGCCTTGAAAGATACAATACTTTGATTATTAAAGAAGCTATTGCCGATGGTACTGTAAATGTTAAGGAAGAAGCGGAAGCAAAACTGAAAGAATTGAGAGGTGAATAGAAATGGAAGATAGCAAAGAAAATTTAATTGAGATAATAAGGATATTATGCGACACAGTTTCAGACACGCCTTGTGGCTGTGAAGTATGTCCTTATAACAGCGAAAGCGATGAGTGCGAAGTCGAAGAGTTAATTAACAGGAATTGAGAGGTTGAGAAAATGATAACAGTTGATGATTTAATAAAAATTCTTGATACAGAAGGAAATAGATATGGTGGTGCTACAGGAAAACCAAGAATGTTGAATTTATCTCTAAATGGCAATTTTGCCGGCAGTATTGAATCTGTAAAGTTAGATGGTTATGGGGATGGACTTATTACGGACGTGACGATGGAGATTACTTCATCTAAATTCACAACAACCAATGCCGACAGGATAAGGAATATGTCGGATGAAGAGTTAGCAGAATTTCTTGTCGGATTTAAAAACACATTCGGCGAGGAATACGAGGGAGAAGCTAGTTGTATGGAGTGGCTTCAATCAGAAGCAGAATAGGAGAGCGTATGGAAGATAGATATTTATTCAGGGCAAAGCGGATTGATAATGGAAAATGGGTTGTAGGACATTATGTAAAAGGTTTAGATATGTATGCCAAAGAAGTTCATCTAATATTTGAACCCACCACAATATTTTATTCTAGTGGAGAGACAGACGGATGGAGTGAAATTGACCCATCCACAATCTGCCAATGTACCGGCTTGAAAGACAAGAACGGCAAACTGATTTGGGAGAATGATATTTGCGATAGAAAAGAACAATATCCAGAGATTGTAAAATATTGCAATGGGGACTGGACATTGGATTACAGTTATGCAATCCATAAGGAAAGTGGGGGTTGTTACTGCAACTTAGGATTTTATGTAGAAGAAAGAAAATGTGTAGAGGTTATCGGCAACATATTTGACAATAAAGAGTTATTAGAAAGTGAGGAATAACATGGCAAGAATATTAAGAATAAGTGGATATTTGGTATCTGATAGAAATACTACTTCTAAGGACTTAGGAAGTTATATGGGTGCTATGTATGGTGAGTGGTGGCAGCAGTTACATATCGAACAGTCGGAAGAATTTAATCTTGATGGAGAAGATAAACCCAATTGTGACCTTGCGTTACTCACAAGGCATTTTAAGGCAGATAACATCAGCACAGAATTTGACAGACCTTTGCCACGAAAAGGCGAGAAATATAAGCATTTTAAGATTGGCAAGATTGTTACTATTATCGGTATTTCAAGACATACAGAAACCGAGGAAATTTCAGTTGTGTATGAATATGAGGGGCATATCTGGAATAGACCTCTTGAAATGTTTATGAGTGAAGTTGATAAGGAAAAATATCCTAATGCAGAACAGAAATACAGATTTGAGTTAGCAGAAAGTGAGGAAAAATAATGAACAGAGTAATTTTATGTGGCAGGCTGACTAGAGAGCCGGAGATTAGATATTCACAGACAGTAAACGGAAGTATGGCAGTTGCAAGATACACATTAGCTGTTGACAGAGCTTTTAAGAAAGAGGGCGAACAGGCAGCTGACTTTATTAATTGTATCGCATTTGGCAAGAACGGAGAGTTTGCAGAGAAGTATTTACATCAAGGAACTAAGATTATCGTTGAGGGTAGATGGCAGACAGGTAATTACAGTAACAAGGACGGGCAGAAAGTCTACACAAACGATTGCGTTGTTGAAAGACACGAATTTTGTGAAAGTCGTGCTAATCAGCAGAATAATAACAGTAACGGAATTATAGGTGGTAATGCTAGTTCAGACAGCTTTATGTCAATTCCAGACAATGTAGCTGATGAGGGATTACCATTTAATTAAAGAGGTGTGAGTATGAGACTGATTGATGCAGATGAATTAATTGAGGATATTCACAAAAGAAATTATATCAGTAAGGCTTTATCTGAAATATTTGAAACTATCATTGATGAACAACCAACGGCTTTTAGTATGGGAGCTAAACCTATTGATGATTTTGTAGACCCGTTTAAATCAAGAGCCACAACGGAAAATAACCTTGTTGAAGAAAACGCAGAGCGATTAACAGTTAATGATATTGATAAGGTTGTGAAACAGCTTGAAGACGAAAGAGAGTTATCATACGCAGATTTTGACAAATATGTTGAAGAAGTCAGTCCTTGTCTTGATGCAGAATATGATGATAGTTTTCAAAGAGGTTTAGAACGGGCAATTAAGATAGTGAAGGCAGGTGAAATTAATGGATAGAGATTGCAATAAATGTATACATCATACTACAGGAACTTGCAGTACTTTTAACTGTGAGTTTGTAACAGCTGATGATGTAAGAAATAAGGCTATTGACGATTTTGCAAAGGCTGTTGAAGATGCAGGACTTGTCTTTGTTGATGATATGCTTAAGCTAGAAGAGCTTGCGGAACAGCTAAAGGCAGGTGATAACAGTTGAATTATCAGAACATAGCAAGAGCCAAGGCAATAGAACAGGAAAACAAAAAACGACTATTGAAGCTGAACCCAAAGCTGAACGACAAGAGCGGTATATATTTCTTGCTTCGAGAAGATGAAAACGGATTTAAGTACGCTTACATCGGACAGGCAGTACATACACTTAGCAGATTGGCAAGCCACCTTGTAGGTTACGAACAGCACATAGACCTTAGTTTGAAACGCCATAAACTGTACGATAAAGAGAAAAACCCTTATGGCTGGCGAGTTGAATTTCTGAATTTCCCCGAAAGTCAGCTTGACGAAAAGGAGAAGTATTACATCAAGCTGTATGCTGATAAGGGTTATCAGCTTAGAAATGTCAGTTTAGGCGGTCAAGGAGAAAATCGTGCTAGTGGTTCAATAGGCGAAAGAAAAGCGCCTAAAGGCTATATGCAGGGAATACAGCAAGGCAAAAAAATGTTAGCGAGGGAATTGTCGTCTATCGCTGAAAAGCATCTTAAAATCGAATTGAGAGACGATAAGAAGCACAACAAGGTGTCGCAGAAGCAGTATGAGAGGTTTATGGATTTATTGAAAGTGGGTGGAGATAATCGGCAAAGACTATGATTGCCATTGTTGGAACGATTATCCAAACGAAAACCATAGATACTATGGACGTTCAGATACACCGAAAAAGAGTGGTAAATGGAAGTGCGTAGATTGCTATGAGTATGTCGGAAAATCAAAATTTGGTACTACTCATTGCAGGAGAAAAATAAAGGAGTGATTCAGAATGAAGATTTTAAGTAATAAAGAATATCATCGTCTTGTGAACAAAATAGATACTCTTACTAAAGATAATGACTGCATGAATAGAAAACTTGATGAAATGAAAGAAGATAAACCTAATGATTGTAAAAGTAATGAGGGAAGTCACTTTTGTAGCATTTGCGAGTTTGGCTATTTGAGAGCAAGAAATCTAATTGGAACAGATATTTATGCTTGCAGTAAAACAGTGCCTTGTGAGGATTTTAAGAGAAAGGAAGTTGAAGAATGAAGATTGACGAAAACGCAATAAATCACAATGCATTAAGGCTAATCAACCTTGCCACAACAGGCGTTGTTGATGAAGAAAATTCAGACAGATATATAATAGGTGCATTTAACTATATCAAGGGTATCTGTGATATGGCTAATGCAATGAAAGAAGTTTTGAAAAACTAAGAAGAATCTAAGAAAGGAATAGGTTGTCGCGACATAAAACCGAGGTTTCCTTTTGGTGATTTGAGATGACAGTACATTGTTTATTTGAACAGTCAGGCACATTCAAGAATGCTTTCAAAAAGTATGGAATTGAAGCCTATGACTATGATATTCAGAATGAATTTAACGAAACTGACTATGTTATTGACCTTTTTAAAGAGATTGAAGGGGGGTATCAAGGCGAGCCGAGTTTGTTTGATAAGATAAGCCCTGATGATTTGATATTTGCATTTTTCCCTTGCATAAGGTTTGAAAATCAGATAATGCTGTGGTTCAGAGGGCAGTCGGCAAGTCAGAAAAAATGGTCTTTAGAAGAAAAATGCGAATTTGATATGAATTTGCTTAAAGAAGTTTCACTTATGTATGATTTGGTAAACAAAATGTTTATTATTTGCATGAGAAAAGGATTAAAGCTGATAATGGAGAACCCTTATTCAAAGGAACATTTTTTAGGACGATATTGGTGCTATTCTCCAGCAGTAATTGATAAAGATAGAAGAGATAGCGGAGATTACTTTAAAAAGCCTACACAGTATTGGTTTTTGAATTGCGAGCCACAGAACAATCTTATTTTTGAGCCAATTAGCTATAACGCTATCGAATGCAAGGATGCAATAAGAACAATGACAAAAGAACATTATGCAAAAACAGGGGCAGATAATAAGAAAACAGCAAGGTCAATGATACATCCACAGTACGCAGATAGATTTATCAGGCAATATATTCTTGATGAAGAAATATGGAGAGGTAAATAATGAAAGACGAAACAAAGCAGGAAATACAGATTTTACTTGACCTGCTTAAAGGCAGCCTTACAAGGAATGGTGTGAGTATGGCAACGGATAAGAAAGGGAATCTGATATTTTTTGATACAGTCACTTATATTGAAAGCGGTTGTAAGAAATTTGACGGATTCAGAGTTAATATTAACGATTTAGTAAAGTAACAATGTGACAGAACTTGAAGAGGTAATTATGGCAGGCAATTTTATTAAAATTGACAGAAAGATTTTAAAGTGGGAATGGTGGAGCGATATTAATACATTCAGACTTTTTATGTATATGTTGATAAGTGCCTATTGGAAAGACGGAAATTACAAAGGTAAGATAATTGAAAGAGGGTCTTTCCCCTCTTCAATATCTGAATTATCAAAAGAAACTAATTTGTCTGTAATGGAAATTCGTACCTCGCTAAAACACTTACAATTAACAGGCGAAATAACAAGCAAAGCAACAAACAAATTCACGATATTTACAGTAGTTAACTACAATTTGTATCAAACGGATAACAAGCAAGATAACAAACAAATAACAAGCAACTTAACAAACAATCAACAAACAGATAACATTCTATTAACAAACTCTATATTAAAAGAAAGTAAGAATAAAAGAACAGAAGAAGTTAAAGAAGATAAGAATACAGAAAAAGATATTACTAACGTAATATCCAAAAAGAAAAGTTATTACCCAGATGATGAATTACTTGATGAAGCATTTAATGAGTATGTGACAATGCGTAAGAGAATTAAAAAACCTATATGCACTGACAAGGCATTGCATAGGGCTATGAATACCCTTGAAAAGCTATCAGGCGGAGATAATGACTTAGCCATTAAAATTCTTAATCAGTCAGTAGACCATTGCTGGCAAGGCTTGTTCGAGTTGAAAGAAGATAATTCTAATAAACAAGGCAATCAGAATTTCAATAAGGGTGCTATTGATTGGGATAATGTGTAAAGGAGAAAAATTATGTATTCAGATACAATTTACGAAATCACAGTTAATGATAGTGAAAGAGCAGTTATTGAAGATATATTAAATATATTAGATAATTGCCCTATTGATTTGGGTAATTGTGATTATGTGGATATTTTTAGAAGCATAGTAAATAAAAGCTCAAATGTAGACGCAGATGGTATCAAAATTTTATATGAATCAGGAGGTAGCAACGCTTGACAAGAGAAGAAACAGTTAAAATCATTCGCATTATGTGTAATTGCTACCCTAACTACAAGCCTAACAACTTATCTGAAACAGTAGATGTTTGGAATATGATGTTGGAAACTTACAGTTATGAACAAGTATCAGTCGCACTTAAAGCATATATCAACTCTGATATAAGTGGATTTGCTCCAAGTATAGGGCAGTTGATAGGTAAAATACAGACTATATCACATCCACGGGAACTTGACGGAATGGCAGCTTGGGGGTTGGTCAGCAAAGCATTACGGAATGGTACTTATGGGGCAGTTGAAGAATTTAACAAGCTACCACCATTAGTCAGACAAGCGGTTGGTATGCCAGATAACCTTAAAAACTGGGCGACATCAGATTATCAGACGATTGAAACAGTAATACAATCAAATTTTCTAAGAACTTACGAAACAGCTGTTAAGCGTGCGAATGAAATAAATCGTATGCCGGACAATATTAAATCACTTATCGAAAAGACGAATGCAAATTCGTATAAGGCTCAAATCGAGCAAAAATTCCAAAGAGATATAAATACATTACAAATTAAAGGAAATGCCCTTATTGGTCAAAATACAAACGCAGAAGAGTATATTGAAGCACCTAAAGAAGTACAAGATAGAATTGACAGAATGAGAGGTTGATTTTTAGTGGAAACAACGCCAATTAGTCCACAGAAGAAATTATATAATTATCGCCGAGATAATGGATTGTGTCCTAAATGTGGCAAGCCACTTGATAGAAAAGGCTTTTATTGCGAAGAATGTAAAGAAAAGCATACAGCTTATCAAAGAGAAACTAGAGAATTATGTAGACAGCTTAGGATATGTCCGGAATGCCGTAAAAATAAGCTTGCAGGCGAAGAAAAGATATGCCTGGAATGTTTAGCTAAGAAAGCAGAATACAGAGCCAGTCACCCAATAAGTGATGATAAGCGAAGACAAAACAACGAAGCGTTTAAACGGTATTCAAGAAACTTATACGCTGAACGCAAGAAAACCGGCACATGTGTTAGATGTGGAAAGGCTAAAGCTGTTAAGGGTAAAGCGAAGTGTTTTGTATGTCAGAGCAAAGATAATGCTATCCACAGAAAAAGAATTGAAAATAGGCAGAATATAAAAGAATATCGCAAAGAAAATTACTTGTGCTATCGTTGTGGAGAACCTATTGACAGACCGCAAGGACAGTTGTGTCAGAAATGCTGGCAGACAGACTATGAAAGGGGTAAAAGCCTTAAGAATGATAATAGCAAGCATTTATGGCGGTATGATAATCAATTTTTAAGAAAGCGGTGAACAAATGGAAGAAGAGAAAGATGAAATTATGCAAAGAATACAAGAATTAGAGTACTCAATGCATATCCACACTTTAATTCTGAAAGAAATGCAAAAAGTTTTAGAAGAAAATGTTCAAAACCAAGTTTCAGTACAAAAAATAATAAAGAAAATTGTCAAAATACTTGATAAATAAGGAGTATGTATGAGTAAGTCAGAACAGAAAAAGTTTAAGGAGCAAATGTTACGTGTTCAGATGAATAGGATTAGTAATGAACAGCAGAAGAAAAATTTTGAATCAGCATTAATATTAATTTTATGGGTGCTACATGATAAATTCGGTTTCGGACAGCAGAGATTAACAAAAGTACAAAAAGAGCTTAAAGTACTTATAGATAACTACAATGACGGATTATTCACAGCAGAGGAGCTTGTTAATCAGTTATACGAAGAAACAGGAATAGAACATATTAAGTTTAAATAAGGAGATTGGCTTATGAAGTTTTCAGAACTGACTAAGCCGGAACTTGATGAGATAATTAAAAATGCCAATTTTACAGAAGAAGAATTGAGAATATTCAAGTTACTATCACAAGGCAGAAGCATTACAGAAATTGCTATGCGGCTGTCCGTGTGTGATAGAACAGTCAATCGCAAGATAAACAAAATTAAAAAGAAAATAAGTAAGTTGGAGGTTATAAATGATTAGGGTTACTCAAAATGGCGAAGACGTAAAAACAGAAAACATAACTCTTTCAGACAGCTTACTAAAGATAATTGCAGAGATAATTGACAACAAGTAAATATGTGTTACAATGTGCCGTAGAACGTGATAAATGCGGCACATTTATTTATATTATAAGGAGATAAAATATATGGAATGTGTTGCTTATATGAGAGTATCTACTGAAAAACAGGCTGTTGAGGGCAATGGACTTGATAGCCAAAAAAGAGACATTGAAAATTATTGTAGGAAAAATGAGCTTGTAATAACAGATTGGTATATTGACGATGGTTACACAGGTACAAATATGGATAGACCGGAACTTCAAAGACTTGTGAATGATTGTAGCCGCAAAAGAGTAAGTTGTGTTGTTGCTTTTAAGCTTGACCGATTATCAAGAAATATGATTGACGGAATATATCTTATCGAGAAAGTATTTCAAAAGTATAATGTCGTGTTTAAATGTGTTCACGATAGCGTAAATTATGATAGCCCAATGGAGCAGGCGTACACACAAATGATGGCTGTATTTGCACAGCTTGATAAAAATACTATGATGTTGCGTATGCGTGGCGGTATGCTTGAAAGAATTAAGCAGGGTTACTGGATGGGCGGTGGCAATTTGCCGTATTGTTATTCCTACAGTAAGGAACAAGGTATATTAATACCTATCCCGGAACGTGCAGAACAAGCAAGAAAAGGTCTTGAATTATTCATATCTGGCTATTCAGATGCGAAAATTAAAGAAATTTGTGGCTTTAAGTCTGAACTTGTTACTAGAAGCATTTTGACCGGCGTTGTAAATATCGGAATGATACCTTACAAAGGCAAAATATATCAAGGAAAACACGAACCTATTTTTGATAAAGATAGGTTTAATCTTGGATTAGAACTAAGAAAGTCAAGGTGTTCAGCAAAAACTTACTGCATAACTGAACCTAATTTATTGACCGGATTATGTTATTGTGGAATTTGTGGTTGCAAAATGCGTTATCAAAAATGGGGTAGTGAAAAGCATAAGATTTATTGCTGTTCAAGAAATAAATCACTTTCATATCTGCCTAATTATAATGCAAGCTGTAATAATTCGCTTGAATGGGCGGACGAGATAGAGAAACAAGTAGAAGAAGAAATTCTTAAAATATCACTTGATTTATCATCTTACAAGCCAAAAGAAAAGGCGACAAAACTTGAAATTATGCAATCACAGCTTGAAAAGGAACAGATTAAGCTAAAAAGATTGTATAATCTGTATGCTGACGGAAATGATACTGTCTTAGAAATGATTAAAGAACTGGAAGCACAGATTAAGGAAATGAAATTAAACATTGCCGCTGAAAGCAAAAACGCAATCAATACGCAGAAAAAGGAGTTTGTTTATGAGAACATAAAAAAACTTGCCGACATTTGGGATAAGGTCGACAAGAAACAAAAGAACTTGATACTAAAGACTATAATTGACAAGATAGTAATTGTCAATGGAAATATTGAAATACAGCTTAAGAATTTTTAGCACAAACTTAATGCAGTTCCTATAGCATATAGGAAGTGCTAATGCCGCATTTATCGCGTTTTACAATTATATAATTTCAGCATTGTCGCTTATATGTCGCACATATGTCTATTATGTGTCGCTATAAGTGATTTTTTTTATGCAAAAATGTAACTAGAAAGAGAGGTAGTGCAAATGTTTTCTGATGAAGTAAGAGAAAAAATCTTGAGTAAAGAAGAATTACAGAAACTTGACTTAGTGACATTATCTCTTGTTATCCACGCAATCGAGGAAGTTTTAGAGGAGGCAGACAATGAACAATCCTTATCAGCAACCGATTATGAGTAATTATGTACCTCAATATGGAGCATATCAATATAATCCTATGGCAAATATCCAGAGATTTCAGCCGCAGGAGCAGATGCAGCAATCACAAGTTCAGCAAACTATTCCACAGCAGATAATAGGTATTAACGGCAGAGTTGTGCAAGCAGTTGAAAATATAAACGCTAACGAGGTCCCTATGGATGGCTCAATGGCATTTTTCCCGAAGCAGGATATGTCGGAGATTTATGTTAAGGGCTGGAATGCTGATGGAACAATTAGAACGATTGTGTATAAGCCTTATACAGACCCTAAAGATAATCAGACAGTAAATTCTATGGCTAATGCAGAAAACGCTAAATTTACCCTATCAGACGAAAGCACACAGCTATTCTTAAATAAGTTTGAAGAGTTATCAGAGAAAATAGGACAGTTAGAAGATAGATTTGACAAATCTTTAGGAACGCAAAGAAAAACTTCAAGAACTCAAAGTAAAGGCGGTGATGAAGAATGAACCCAATTAACATTTTTCAGATGATGAAAGCTGGTCCGCAACAGTTCATACAACAGATAATGGGAAATAATCAGATGATGAATAATCCTATGATGAAAAACACAATGCAAATGGCACAGCAAGGTAATATGCAAGGAATAGAGCAGATGGCTAGAAATTTATGCAAAGAAAAGGGGTTAAATGCAGATGATGTATTTAATCAGATAAAAAGTAGATTTGGTAATTAGTAGCATATTAGATGTCTTTGCAAATTACCTGGGTGACATCTTTATGAATATATTTTTAGGAGGTAACAATATGTTTTCAAACTCAAATTGTGCCAGCATACCTTTAGTTGCTAATATTGACAGCAACGGCAATAACGGCGGATGGGCTGACGGAGGATGGCTTTGGATAATCGTTGTATTCGCATTACTCTTTGGATGGGGCAATGGTGGATTTGGTGGCTTTGGCGGTAACAATGGCGGTGGCTATGTTGCGACAGCGGCTACACAGGCTGATATTCAGAGAGGATTTGACAATTCAGCAGTTATCAGCAAGTTAGATGGCATTTCCAACGGACTTTGTGATGGCTTCTACGCTATGAATAATAGTATGCTCACAGGTTTCAATGGCATTAACACAAATATCATGCAGACAGGCTATGGCATACAGCAGGCTATCAATGCTGATACTGTTGCTAATATGCAGAATACAAATGCATTACAGGCGCAGCTCGCTAACTGCTGCTGTGAGACAAGAGAAGCTATTCAAGGCGTAAACTACAACATGGCAACTAACACTTGTGCTTTACAGAACACAATGTGCAACAACACAAGAGATATTATCGACAGCCAGCAGGCAGGAACGAGAGCTATCCTTGATTTCTTAACAAATGATAAGATAGCAACACTTACAGCAGAGAACAACGATTTACGCAGAGCCGCATCACAGGATAGACAGAACGCACTTCTTACAACTCAGATGGCAGCTCAGACACAGCAGATTATCAACTCTGTAAATCCTACGGCTATTCCAGCTTATGTTGTGCCTAATCCTAATGCTTATGCTTATGGATGTGGTTGCAATACAGGATGTGGCTGCTAAAACTGAATAATTGAGTATCTTAATTGAGTTTAACTCGATTATGTCTGCTAAGCAGTATTACTTATAAACCCAAGGGCAGACTATAATGTTTGCCCTTATTTTGTGAAAGAGAGGTAAAAATAATGGAAATAACAGGAATTGCATTACAAACAGTTGCCGCCGGAGAAGATGTGGCATTTACAGAGACAGCCGTAAACGGAACAAAATGCATTGTACACAGGATCGGAAGCGGAATTATCAAGCTAAGAGGTATCACTAATCAGTGCAAAGCACGATTTTTAGTATCGTATTCCGGCAACATTCAAATACCTACAGGCGGTACGGTTGAAGCCATCTCGCTTGCCATTGCAGTAGACGGAGAGCCTTTGCAGTCAACACGAATGATTGTAACACCAGCCGCAGTTGAAAATTTCTTTAATGTATCAGCACAGGCATATATTGATGTACCTTGTGGCTGTTGCAGTACAGTAGCGGTGCAAAATACATCTACACAGGCTATTGAAGTACAGAATAGTAACTTAATCGCAGTAAGGGAGGCTTGATGATATGCACAAATGGGCTAAACAGATTATGGAATGTGTCAAGGCTAAAGTTGAAGCAATCGGATTAGACAGCTTTGAGGGACAGAACCTTGACGATTTAAAGGATTTTACAGAAATAGCGAAGAACATAGCTTGCTTTGACAAAGATTATAGAATTGTTGAAGCTATGGAAAAGTCAGAAGATAACGAAGATATTATGCGTATGCTTGAACAGTACGAAGATTATCCAGACAGGAGATTTTACGACCCCTACCGCTATGCAAATGGCAGGTTCGCCCCTAAAGACAAGGGAACATACCGCAGAGGATATGAAGAGCCACCTTATATGCACATGTACCCAGAAGCAGAGCATATGAGGGATATGGATAGGGATTATGGCAAGATGTACTATACAGAACCAATGTCTGAAAGTAATTACGACAGAGCAAAGAGAAACTACACAGAAACTAAGGAAATGCACAAGAACAACACGCCGGAAGATAAGGAACACAAGATGAAGTCACTTGACAGCTATACTAAGGAACTTGCAAGCGATATTACAGGTATGGTGGCTGATATGTCAGCAGAAGAGAAGAACTTACTTAGAACAAAGTTAAGTACTCTTGTATCTAAGATATGATTTTAAGGGCTATGAGTAGCAATATTCATAGCCTGTTTTGTACATTGATAACTGAATATTGGCTAGTGAAAAATAATTATAACTTTTGCTTGACAGCTATACGTCATTGACGTATAATACAATCAAGAAATAAAGAAAGGGCTTGAATATCAAGCAAAGGTGAATATTATGAGAAAAGAAGAAATGAAAAACATAAAGAGAGTAAGATTTAATGATTACTCAAACTACGACCCAGAAAAATGTAACGATGGCGGTAGTTACGGCTTTTGGACTGATTATAGCTGCCTTGAAAATGGCAACTGGGAAATCAGTTACGGAACAACAGCAGATATGGAGTTCTGTCCTTGCTGTGGCAGTTTTGGCGACCACTACGACTATGGCGAAGAAGAGTATAGTTGTGGTGATTTTGAAACAGTCACTACTGATGAGTTGTTAGAAAAGATTAACAGCTTTGAAGAAAGGGAGGGTGAGTATATTGAGTTTAAATAGCTCACCAATAAAAGAATTAAGAGAAGAAACTGGAATGTCACAACAACAGTTTGCTAGATATTTTGGACTTCCGTTAAGAACTTTACAAGGCTGGGAACAAAGCAGAAGAAAGCCACCAGATTATCTTGTAGAGTTATTAAAAAGAATATGGGAATTAGAAAACCACTAGCCAATATCGGTTAGTGGTTTTTGTTTTATTTAGAAAGGAGCATACAGATGGTTTTTAGCATTAATGGCATAATGTGGCAAGTGCAATACAAAAATTCAAATTCGGGTGAATTAAGGCGGTCAGACAACACAATTAGTTTAGGTGTAACTGACAGAAACACGCACACAATATATCTGTCAGACAAACTACAGGGATTTATGCAACGCAAAGTGCTGATACACGAAATATGCCATGCTGTCTGTATGTCTTATGATATTTATTTACCGATTGAAACAGAAGAAATTTTATGTGATTTTGTAGCGACTTACGGAGATGAAATATTTGATATTGTTGATATGGTGCTTGGAGCCGTTAGGAGAGTAGGATAATGAAGATAGAGGAACTGTTAAAGATAATTCAGAAAACAAACCCCGATATGACTAAGGAACTGCTGATATATGAGCTTAGTCAATGCCGGTATGCAAGTAAAGCATTAATTTATACAGAAAGTTGTTGTGTTGACAATAATATTTAAAAATGCTATTATTTAATAGATGTAAACAATAGATAACTATTATATCATTTTGCCTTAATAGAACCATAGTGGAAAGTTGCATTGATACATTTTTGTATAGGTGCAACTTATTTTATTTTAGAGGTTTTATTATGAGAGTTATTAGGTTAAAAATGTATCAAGAAATGGCTAGATTTAACAATCCATCAGCACCAAGAGGTGCGGATTGCTATCCTTTACCGCCGTTCAGCACAGTTAATGGGTTTATTCATTCAATGTGTCAATGGAAAAAGTATCATAAATTAGATTATTTTGTTACTGGCAAAGGTGTTTACAACACTAAAACACAGAAAGAATGGCACGGCGGCAAGCGTTTTAACAAGGTTAGTGATGAAATGCTTAAGCGTTGGGATATTATAACAGACTATACAGACGGAAGCCATACCGGCTGGGTTAATACAGTTAAATATCATCTAATGCTAGTTGATTTATATACAACTATATACATCAAAGCTGATGATAGTGACATAGATGATATATACCATGCTTTACTAAATCCGCCGGTATATCCATCATTGGGTGAATATGGTGATTTGTGCAAGATTGAAGCGGTAGATATTGTAGAACTTAAGGAGCTTGACAAACCTATATCAGCTCCATTAGATATGCAATCTTATATTCCTGTTAATAAAGGCAATTTCGCAGGAACTATATATAGAATTAATAACAAATATGAAATTATCAAAGGTTTTAGGCGATTTCAGAAAGTTTCTTGTTACTTAGTGGATAAAGGGCAGGAAGTTGTTAGCAATCTTTTTGATGACGATAAACCGATTATTTTTATAGATTAATTTAAACCCCACGGAATATAATGCAACTTTTTTGCTACCTCCGTGGGTCTTTCTTTTATATTCATAATTTCGATTTTGACAATTCCCAAAAATTGGCTCGGATTTCGTCCAAATCCTACTCTAAAAAACGAAAAAAATTTTCCCGCAAAATATAATGTGAAATTTTTGAAACCCCCGTCATATGCGATTTTGTATTCAAAAATCCGTGAAAAACTTTTTTTCAAAATTTGACCTCAATTTCGTTCGGATTTGCCTTGAAAAATTGATGAAAAACTTTAGAAATTTAATAAGGCAAAGTGCAGCAAACAAAGTGCAGTCTATATTATATATTGCTTTTTAATGCGCTTGCGACTGTCTTTTCCTTTTTCATAAGGTTTAATGTAAACCACTTTACCGGTTTTGTAATGTCGGAAATGTCCCCGAACTTCCCAGCACCCCGCTATACGATGTATTTTTTTGCTTTTAATTTTTGTTATAAGCTTGCTGTTAACTGTTTTAATTTTAATATTGTTAATTTTAACAGTTTTTGCGGCATTGCTATCTGCTTTTGCTTTGCTGTTGCCGTTTTTCTTTTTGTTCTTCGTGCTTGTGTGCGCTTTTTCTTGTCTTTCAACTTCCTTGATTTCTGGATGCTGCATAATCCAGTTAAGCCAGCACATTACTTTTAAGAACAATTTAAAAGGGTCACACGCTGTTATTATTTCATTTTCTTTGTATTTTTCTATTTCTTCACTTTTTCGCTTCTGTTTCTTATATATTTCTGCGGTTGCGTCATTAAATTCTATACAATCACAGCTTTCAGAATGCAACCCATAGAAAATATAAGGCATTTCACAAAGTAAACTGCAATCCCATTTGTACACATTAAAAGCATTATTAAAAATATCCGCATTAATTACAGCTTTATCATCTTTGAGTTCTGTATCAAACAAAATAAAGCCGTTAAATTCTGGATAATCAACAATTAAAACTCCATTTTTAATAATTGGGATAGGGATAAGCTCCGCATTTTCTTCTATATTTTCTAAAAAATGGATTGTATCTGCAAAATTAACAACAATACTATCTAAATCATCAATTTTTGTGGCTAATTCTTCGCCTTTTTGCTCTTTTAATAATTCTATCTGTTTATCTGTCCGCATTTAAAACAATCTATTCTCCTTTTCGTACAACTTAAGTAATTCAACAGCTGGCATTTTTACAAGTTTTTCATTTTGCTTTAATTCAAATTTTGTGTCTTCATCGTCAGAAATAAAATTATAGTCTTTGTAAATCGTAATGCCGTGTAGTTGCGTTGTAATTACTTCTACGATTAAATTTTCCCCAAAATCCGCAATATCTCGCCTTAATTCTTTTATTAATTCTGTACACTCAAACGATACAGATATATTATTATTTATATTTTTCATCTTTTTTTATCCTTTTTTGATTTATTATACAACAAAAAAAGCTACATTTGTAGCCTTTTTTGTTTTTGACACATCTATTTATTTTCATTTTCTGATTTTTCAAGCAATTCTCTTAGCCAAAAAGGTGCGCTTACTGTATTATGTGCCTCTTTAAACTTCGAATGTTCGTAACCATTATGCCCAGCCTTTAACTCTCTGCATAATATATAACTTACATTACTTAAAAATTTTTCTGTTTTTTCTTGGCACTCTGTCAAGATACCTTCAAAATCGCGGCTTATTATTTCATTATCACTTATTGAGCAGTAACGCCCAAAGATTTGGTCAAATTCGATTGTAATCCTATCAATTTTTTTACCAAAAGCGTTCTTTGTGTAATGCTCCAAATATGAAATCGCATTCAAACGAAAACGGCTTTCATCCTTATCATCATTAACAAAATTTAGCAATTCTCTTTTCATATAAATATACCTCCACATTTTAATATTCCCCTTGCTGGGTAAAGCAAAGCCGGGGAATCGAACCCCGGAAACGCCGACCTTGCTAATTATGCAATTTTTTCAACTTTTCGCCTTTTCTTTTCGTTCTCTGCTCTGCTTATGCTAGAGTCATCAAAAACAACATTATATCCGCCGTCTTTTAAAGCCTTAGCCATTTTAAAAGGGTTAATTTTTGGAAAGCTACAAACATATTCGATACAATTCATTCTTATTTGTCCGTGTTCTTTCCCTAGCTTTTCAAGGTCCTTTTTGTAAAAATTAAACATCCTTATTTCTTTCTGTTCTACTGTTTCGTTCATCATAGTCTTAACCCTCCTTATTCTGTAATTCTTTCAAATATATCTATTGTTTTGCGTGCGCTTGATCTCCTCTTTTCAGCCATATAACTATGGCGCTTGCTCTTTAGGGCTTTTTCAGCTTCCTTAAGGTTTACAACTCCCCAACCTGCGGCCTCTCTTAATAGCTTAACTTCTTCTTTTGGTAGCTTAATGGCTCTTAAAGTGCCGGGATTGATAGAGTAATTATCTTTAATTCCCGGATATAAATCCTGGCAAAGTGGAATATATTCATCGCTCCCCATATTCTCGCCGATATTCCATACATAGAAACCGAATGGAATCTTTTCGACTATCTTATAAATATCTGTTTTCCATAATGTTTCACTTGTAATTGTGTCATCCTTAACTTCAAATCTCATAGCCTTGTACCATTTCGCCGACTGTGATATAATCGGCTTACCTTTCTTTTTTGATTGGTGGCGGTTGTAAACTTTGGTAGAGTGGCAACCGCCTTTTTTATTTGCAAGATTATAATAACACTAATATTAGTGCTTGTCAACACCAAAATTAGAGATTTTATACGATATTTTAATTGACTTTTAAACATAAAAAATATACAATGTTTGTAACCTTATAAGAAAGGAGCAAAACAAATGTGGAGATATAAAATAGATGTGCTTAAGGAATTATCTAACAGAGGATATACAAGTACGAAAATGCGCAAAGACAAGATAATTAGTCAAGCGACACTACAGAATATAAGACAGGGAAAAGGCATAACAACGGACACAATTAATACATTATGTATTATATTAAAGTGCCAGCCGTCCGATATAATAGAAGTAACGCCAACTGACGAAGAAAAGATAAAATATTTTTAAACAAACTTATTGACAGACACTAATATTAGTGTTATTATAATGACAGAAATTAAGAAAGGGCAGCCGCAAAGGCTGAAAGGTGGAAATGATGAAAACAATAAGCATTGACAAGCTCAAGAAAATGAGCTACGAAGATGGAAAAGCATTTTTGTTAAGTGCTGGATATGTAGCGCAGGGGAGCGATGAAAGCCCTTGCTACAGTACAGAAGCTGAAAAGATAATAGATTAACATTTTTATCTTTTTGATGAAGATGATGAACAGGTCGATTTAATTAATTACACAATTTTGTGTAATCTAAACGGAGAGACTAATGATGAGCAGGAGGTTGAAATTGTAAGAGCATATTGGGAAAGGATAGAAGATTAAGGGAGGTAAAAATATGAAATATTTAACAGTTAGAAGAAACAAGAATGGAGAACCTAATAAAACGGATATGAAGAGCCTTGCAAAGTTCTTCACAAATGAAAACGTGAGAAAATATGTAGATTATGATAGCCATTTATTCGCTGTCGAAGAAACAAGAAACGCTGGTAAAGAATTTGTCGGATATACATTTAAAATAGCTACAAAGGCGGAGAAGTCCGGCGGATGTGATTATTATTTCGGTGAAGTTCTTGATACTGGGGATAAAGTTGTTATATCCACAGAAAACGAGTATAAGAGTTTAGACTGGGCATATAACAAAGCTTTGGAGATAATCAAAAAAGAGTTCTAAAATCGGATAGATAAAATAAAAAAGGGGAGCTTAACGTTCCCCTTTTTTCTACGCCGCACGTTACTATTTAAGAAATACAAAAACGTATATTTCAATACATCTGATGTTGTTGTTTATAAATACAAAATAGCATATTTCAATACATTTTTGTTATTGTTTATGCTTAACATAATAAACAGATTTTTATATTATGTCAAGCTTAAAATTAAAATTGACAAATAATATATAATATATTAATATAATAGCAGTTAAATATATAAATATTAGATTTACACCCGATAATTATATAATAGTTATTGGGTTATTTTTATGCTATTAGTATATATAATAATTAATTAGCTGGCATAGTTCTGGCAGAAAGGGGAATATATGGAGAAACTACAGGAAACACCAGACACACCGGAGATATTCCATATTAAATGCCCAAAGGAGGGCACAGCAATCTGCTCCTGCAGTGGATGGAATA
>OGZE01000119.1_pt1 | contig 58721 bp, 45 predicted proteins | sample 1576731 | NCBI WGS metagenome assembly OGZE01 (sample SAMEA3541503, study PRJEB24748) | human gut metagenome | biome: human gut; feature: human-associated habitat; material: faeces | place: China | collected 2012 | reverse complement strand
GAGCATTTTCTCAATTTTTTCTTGAGTAGACAAATCTTACACCTCCATCATTATTGGGAGAACCTTATTTTTATATACATCTATGCGGGTACAAGCAACTCTTGGCCTGTACCCGGATAGGATGCAACAACTTAATAAATCTTTTGCAAGATTCAGCTAATTCCGTATTTTACGGAATTATTTTTTTGCAGGAGCGCAGAGCTCAAGCAAAATACCAACGGATTTCGGATGAACGAAAGCGATGTCCATGCCGCCAGCACCGCCGCGAGGAGCTTTGTCGATCATGGAAGCGCCTCTTTCGATGCAACCATCGATAGCAGCTTGGATGTCGTCAACGCGAACAGCGATATGTTGGATACCTTGGCCATTTTTAGCGATGTATTTGCCGATAGGGCCATCGTTATTTTCAGTGATGTCAACGAGGAGCTCGAGTAAAGTCTCGCCGCAGGGAATGAATACAGTTTTTACACCTTGTTCAAGAACTACTTCTTCACCAGTGCAAGTCAAGCCAAGAACTTCAGTGTAGAAATTTTTGGATACATCCAAATCTTTACAAGCGATACCTACATGGTCAACACAAATTGTTTTAAACATTTCAAATTCCTCCTAAAAAGTGATTTTTGGTTGTTTATTTTAAAACTTTACCAACGATTTCAGCAACGACAGAATACGGTTCGATCTCGCGTACCTGCAGTTTTTCAACAACAGCTTCGAAATCTCCTGTTTGTACAACATTCTTGTCGATGTAACGATTTACCCGGTCATTAAGCATTGCCGTAACTTCGTTTTTGATGCGAGCTTTACGGATTTTTACTATCGTACCAGATTCAAATAAATATGCTTTGTGCTCTTCAATAGAGTCAACAACTGCTTCTATACCTTCACCCTTGCTGGCAACGGTCCGATTGATCGGAGGACGCCAGCCAACATGCTCGGGATTTAATTCTAACATCATTTCAATCTCAATGTTTAGCTTGTCTGTACCTTCACGGTCAGCTTTATTGATCGTAAAAAGGTCACCGATCTCAAGTATACCTGCTTTAATAGCCTGGATGTCATCGCCCATGCCGGGAATAACAACAACCATCGTAGTATCAGCAGTTTTGACGATATCTACTTCAGATTGTCCAACACCGACAGTTTCAACAATAATAACATCAAAACCATAAGCATCCATCAATTTAACGGCATCGCCTGCTTTTTGGGACAAGCCACCCAAGCTGCCACGAGTCGCCATGGAACGAACAAAAATGCCTTCATCGGCAGTAAGGTCCAGCATTCTGATACGGTCGCCTAAGATAGCGCCGCCGGAGAACGGACTGGTAGGATCGATTGCAATAATACCAACGGTTTTACCACGTTTACGGTATTCTTTAGCCAGCTTATCAGTCAAGGTACTTTTGCCAGCGCCCGGAGGTCCGGTGATTCCGATGACATAAGCATTGCCGGTATGTGGATAGATTGCCGTCATGATTTCAACAGCATTGTCATGCTCGTTTTCAACAGCAGTGATTGCCTTAGCTAATGCCAAACGAGAATGGTTTAATACGCCTTCAACAATATTCAATGATCACACCGCCTTGTTGAGGTCCAATAAAAATTGTATGATGCAAGCCGGGATAAACCCGGCCTGCAAAATTTTTGAGAACCTTATTATTTTGCGTTAGCTTTGATGAACTCAACGATGCTACCAGTCGGGGTGCCAGGAGTAAATACTTCAGCAACGCCAGCAGCTTTCAAGCCCGGGATGTCAGCGTCAGGAATAACGCCGCCGCCGATAACCAGAACGTCAGTCAATCCTTTTTCTTTCAGCAGTTCAACTACTTTCGGGAAAAGGGTGTTGTGAGCGCCGGAGAGCAAGCTCAAAGCAACAACTTTAACGTCGTCTTGCAGAGCAGCTTCAGCGATTTGTTCCGGAGTCAAACGGATACCGGTGTAAATAACTTCAAAACCAGCGTCGCGCAATGCGCGAGCTACAACTTTAGCACCGCGGTCATGGCCGTCCAGACCCGGTTTAGCTACTAAAACTCTAATATTAGACATTATTTCTTACCTCCCTATTATTGTTGGCTCTAAATTACAGAGCAGTATGAGATTGATATTCGCCGAATACTTTTCTCATTACGCCGCAGATTTCGCCTTCAGTTGCATAAGCACGTACAGCTTCAAGGATCAAAGGCATGAGGTTAACGGATTCGTCACCGCAAGCTTTTTCCAGAGTAGCCAAAGTTTCAGCAACTTTAGCATTGTCACGACGAGCTTTCAGGGCAGCAATCTTATCAGCTTGCAATTTGCCAACGGAACCGTCGACACGCAGCAAGTTTTTCGGCGGTTCTTCTTCTTGTTGGAATTTGTTTACGCCAACAATAATACGGTCGCCTTTTTCAATGTCCATTTGCCATTTGTAAGCGGAGTCTTGGATTTCTTTTTGGATGTAGCCTTTAGCGATAGCTTCAGGTGCGCCACCAATTTCGTCGATCTTTTTGATGTATTCCCAAGCTTCAGCTTCGATTTTGTTGGTCAAAGCTTCAACATAGTAGGAACCGCCCAACGGATCAACGGTGTCAGCCAAGCCGGATTCGTAAGCAACGATTTGTTGAGTACGAAGAGCGATGGTTACAGACTCAGTAGTCGGCAATGCCAAAGCTTCGTCTTTGGAGTTGGTGTGCAGGGATTGAGTACCACCCATTACAGCAGCAGCGGTTTGCAGAGCAACACGAACGATGTTGTTGTTCGGTTGTTGTGCAGTCAGCATGGAGCCAGCAGTTTGGGTATGTACACGAAGCATTTGAGATTTAGCTTTTTGAGCGTTGAATCTTTCTTTCATAACTTTAGCCCATACACGACGGGAAGCGCGGAATTTAGCAACTTCTTCGAGTACGTTGTTATGTGCATTCCAGAAGAAGGACAGACGGCCAGCAAAAGCGTCAACGTCCATACCAGCTTTGATAGCAGCTTCGCAGTAAGCGATGCCGTCAGCGATGGTGAATGCGATTTCTTGAGAAGCAGTGGAACCAGCTTCACGGATATGATAACCGGAAATGGAGATGGTGTTCCACAGCGGTACGTTTTTAGAGCAATATTCGAAAATATTGGTGATCAAACGCATGGAAGGTTTCGGCGGGAAAATGTAAGTGCCGCGAGCAGCATACTCTTTCAAAATATCATTTTGAATAGTGCCGCGCAGTTTGTCAGCGGAAATACCTTGTTTTTCAGCAACTGCGATGTACATGCAGAGCAGTACGGAAGCAGGAGCGTTGATGGTCATAGAAGTGGAAACTTGGTCGAGGGAAATACCGTCGAACAGGATTTCCATATCAGCCAAGGAGTCGATAGCTACGCCAACTTTACCAACTTCGCCTTCAGCCATAGCATCGGTAGAATCATAACCGATTTGGGTCGGAAGGTCGAATGCGCAGGACAAGCCGCTGCCACCGTTAGCCAAGAGGTAACGATAACGTTTGTTGGATTCTTCTGCAGTGGAGAAACCAGCATACATACGCATGGTCCAGAAACGGCCACGATACATAGTAGGTTGTACACCACGAGTGAAAGGATATTCACCAGGGAAACCAAGATCTTTCTCATAGTCGAAGCCTTCAACATCGAGAGGGGTGTAGAGCCTGTTGGGCTCAAGGTTTGCGCGTTCGGGATTCTTAGCAAGTTTGGCTTCTACGCCAGCCATGTACTTGTCAAATCCAGCTTTCAGAGTTTCATTTGCCATTCTCAAATCCTCCTTAAGAATATTGTTTTTGCATAATCCGGTTTGGACTGACCGAATCATGGTGAGAGTGTCCGTCATAGACGGTGTATATGGCAAAGCCCTAAGGCCTCGTCAACAAAAATAAGATTTATTTTGCCGGCAGAACTAACTATCTGCCGGCAAAATTTCTGTCAAAATCCTCAGTCAGCTAACAGCGACTAAGAATTATTTTTCCATGGTGCCGGTTTTCACGAAACGATCATGGAAAGAGAAAGCCTCGTCCATGATGTGAGGAGTTTGGCTGTTGCCGCAAGCTTCGCATGCTCTCTTGAAGTAGTCGAGCAGGAGCGGTTGATATTTCGGGCTAGCAACTTTGTCGATGATAACCAGAGCGCGTTCTTTCGGAGACAGACCACGGAGGTCAGCTACGCCGCGTTCAGAAACGATAACGTCAACGTCATGTTCGGTATGGTCAATGTGAGAGCAGAAAGGTACTACGGAGCTGATAGCGCCACCTTTTGCCAAAGAAGTAGTGAAGAATACTGTCAAATAGCCGTTACGAGCATAGTCACCGGAACCGCCGATACCGTTCATGATCTTGGTACCGCAGATATGAGTGGAGTTAACGTTGCCGTAAATGTCAACTTCGATAGCAGTGTTCATAGCGATAACACCGATACGACGAGCAACTTCCGGGCTGTTAGCAACTTCTTGCGGACGCAGGATGATGTATTTTTTGTATTTTTCTACATTGTCATAGAATTTTTTGAGACAGTCAGGAGAGGGGCTCAAAGCGGTACCAGAGCAAACGCGGAGTTTGCCGGCATCAATCAAATCAAACATACCGTCTTGAACAACTTCGGTATATACGGTCAGATCTTTAAAATCGGAGTTAACCAAACCATTAATAACAGCGTTGGCAACAGAGCCTACGCCGGATTGCAAAGGCAACAGGTTAGCAGGCAGACGGCCAGCAGCAACTTCAGCTTTGAAGAATTCAACCAGGTTTTTGCCCATTTTTTGAGCGTCTTCATCAATATCGCCTAAAGGACGAACTTTATCAGTGATATCACAGGGAACCACTGCAACCAGTTTATCAAGATCGCAGGGAATGTACTTAGTACCGATAATGTCTTCCGGTCTTTCAACAGGAATAGCTTTACGATTCGGAGGATCCATAGGAACATAGGAATCATGCATGCCTTCAAGTTCTACAGGTTGGGAAGTGTTAACTTCAACAATAACTTTCGGTGCGCATTGAACAAAAGAAGAAGAGTTACCCATGGAAGTGGTAGGAATCAAACCAACCTGACCGTTTCCGAGGTCTATGATTTTGCAAGCTTCAACGATTGCAACGTCAACGCATCTACGGTTTTCCATGAAACCATAGCGGGTCATTTGAGCAACATGGCTCAGATGCAGGTCGGTATATTGTACAGAACCGTTGTTGATTGCTTTACGCATGTCGTTGTTCGTTTGATAAGGCATACGACGAGCAACAATACCAGCTGCAGTCATAGCGGTATCCATTTCAGGGCCTACGGAAGCACCGGTCCAAACATTGATTTTGAAAGGAGCAGTTTTACCTTTTTCAGCCAAAGCAAGCGGTACAGCTTTAGGATAACCAGACGGAGTAAAACCACTAGTACCTACGTTGTCGCCATCCTTTACAAATTCTGCAGCAGCCTCTGCACTCATAATTTTGCCCACTACTGCTTCGCATACGCGATCTTTAATGTCGATCATGTTTACCTTCCTCCTTGTAAATAAAACAAATTATGGCTAACGCCAGCGAAGGCTATTGTCCCTCGCTAGTAAAAATACACTTAGCCGGTTAAAAATACCAACCACAGAAACATGAAGTATTTTCCACCGAATAAGATTTTACCCATAAAAAAGGAGCACTCAGAAGTTTTGATTTACTAAAACAAAACATAGCCAAGTGCCAGCTTACTCCCATCCAAAGTGGCTACGCTTTGAACCGCAAACTGTCAGCAGACAAAGTTTCTAGTTGAACCATTTTAGTTCCCCTGTCTACCAAGCCGCTAAAACATATCTCAAAATCTATTTAATTCTGTATAAGTTACTTTCGACATTTTCACAAAAAACCCTTCAAGAAAATCTTAAAATGTGATTTCTTTTTGAACTTTCTGTGTCTATGACTATTATAACACAAAAAAAGCAGAGAAATTTTAGGCAAATTTACTACTTTTTTTAATTTTTAAACATTTTTAGCTTTAGGCGCTATATTACATATGATACCAGTAAAACTGTAACATGGCAAGCATTTTCTTTACAATTTACAAAGAAACACCCCTTGAGTCAAAATACTCAAGGGGTGTTTTGTGTTACCTAATTAGTACGTTCAACGCACCTGTTGATGATAGTGCGTGTGCAATAGACTATGTGCCTTCTCTCCGAGAGGTTTGCCCAGCCAAGTATTATAAAGTTCTTTGATTTCTGGATTTTCATGTGATTTTCGTAACTCATTAGCACTATCACAATCAAACAAACCGTCTCTTCTGGCTTTTCTGATTTCAGCATTAACAGGGATAGGCTGACCGCCGCCACCGATGCAACCGCCCGGGCAAGCCATCACTTCAATAAACTGATAATCAGCTTCACCGGCTCTAACGCGATCCAGCATTTTCTTTGCCGAAGCCAGAGTATGAACCACAGCTATTTTAACAGTATTACCGGCAACAGTCAATTCCGCTTCACGGGTCTGTTCCATGCCGCGGACATCGTTGTAATCGACAGCTTTCAGATCTTCGCCTGTCAAAACGTCTGCTACCGTACGCAAAGCAGCTTCCATAACACCGCCGGTAGTACCAAAGATAACGGCTGCGCCAGTACCGGCGCCAAGCGGCGAGTCATAGCTGTCTTCAGGCAGGTGTTTGAAGTCCAGCCCGGCCTCTCTGATCATGCGGCCCAGTTCACGGGTCGTGATAACGATATCTACATCACGGTAACCGGACGCATTCATTTCCGGGCGTGCTGCTTCTGCTTTTTTAGCAGTACACGGCATCACCGAAACGCAGATGATCTTCGAAGGATCGATACCTGCTTTTTCTGCATAATAGGTTTTAGCGATCGCGCCGAACATTTGCTGCGGCGATTTAGCCGAAGAAAGATGTGGCAGCAGTTCAGGATATTTAAGTTCGATCATATTGACCCAGCCAGGGCTGCAGGAAGTAATCATAGGCAGCACACCGCCGTTAGTCAGACGATGCAGGAACTCGTGACCTTCCTCCATGATCGTCAGATCGGCAGAGAAATTAGTATCGAAAATTCTATCAAAGCCCAAATTACGCAACGCCGCTACCATTTTACCGGTAACAACAGAGCCGGGCTCCATGCCCAATTCTTCTCCCAGTGCCACGCGCACTGCCGGAGCGGTTTGCACAATGACAATCTTATCAGGGTCATTGATCGCTGACCAGACCTTTTCTGTGTCATCACGTTCAATAATAGCACCAGTCGGGCAAACGCTGGCACATTGGCCACAATAGGAACATTCCACTTTTCCAAGATCCTGCTCAAACGCAGTAGATACGATAGTATCAAAGCCGCGTTCAGCAAAGCTGTAAACACTCATGCCCTGTACATCGCGGCAAACTCTGATGCAGCGTCCGCAAAGGATACATTTTTCCTGATCGCGTACCAGACAGGGATTGCTGGCATCGATAGTATGGGCCTTACGGGCGCCGCCTTCAAAACGAATCTTGCGCAAGCCCAAATCAGCCGCAATATTCTGCAATTCGCAGTCACCGCTTTTCTGGCAAGCCAGGCAATCTTTAGGATGGTTTGCCAATAACAGCTCCACTACCATTCTTCTGGCCGCACGAACTTTATCGGTATTAGTTTTAACAACCATTCCTTCAGCTACCGGATAAACGCAGGACGCAACCAAAGTACGGGCGCCGCTTGCTTCTACCACACACAGACGGCAGGCGCCTTCTGTAGCAAGTTCAGGATGGTAGCACAATGTAGGGATATGGATACCGGCAGAACGCGCAGCTTCCAATATAGTCGCATTTTTCGGGGCCTGTACTGTCTGCCCATTGATCGTTAAGGTAATCATTTCCATTTATATAATCCTCCCTTAACCCTTAATAATGGCCTTGAACGGACAAGCCGTCATGCAGGCACCGCATTTTATACATTTGGTAACATCAATGATATGTTTCTTTTTAATTTCGCCTGAAATAGCATTGACCGGGCACTGACGTGCACATAAGCCGCAGCCTTTGCAGGCGTCAGTAATCTCGTAGTTAGCCAGCTTTTCACAAGCGCCGGCCGGACAGCGTTTTTCCTTGATATGGGCTTCATATTCATGGCGGAAATATTTTAAAGTACTCAGTACCGGATTAGGAGCAGTTTGCCCCAAACCGCACAAAGCAGTTTCTTTAATATTTCTTGCCAATTCTTCCAGCAGCTCTATATCGCCTTCCCTACCCTGACCTTCAGTGATCCTGGTCAGGACTTCCAGCATACGCTTAGTGCCTTCACGGCACGGAGTGCATTTGCCGCAGGATTCTGACTGAGTAAAGTTAAGGAAGAACTTAGCAACGTCAACCATGCAGGTATCTTCATCCATGACGACCAGACCGCCAGAACCCATCATGGCCCCAGCCGCTATCAGGGAATCATAATCAATAGCCAAATCCAGCATCGACTCAGGCAGGCAACCGCCAGACGGTCCGCCAATTTGTACGGCCTTGAATTTTTTGCCGCCAGTAATACCACCGCCGATATCATAAATGATCTCGCGCATAGTGATCCCCATCGGAACTTCAGCCAGACCAGTGTTATTGATTTTGCCAGTCAAAGCAAAGACCTTGGTCCCCTTAGACTTTTCAGTACCAAAACCGGCATACCAATCAGCCCCGTTAGTAATAATGGAAGCTATATTGGCAAAGGTTTCTACGTTATTGATATTGGTAGGTTTTCCCCAAAGCCCTGCGACAGCCGGGAAAGGCGGACGTGGACGCGGCATGCCGCGTTTACCTTCTATAGATGCCATCAAAGCAGTTTCTTCGCCGCAGACAAATGCGCCGGCACCCTCTTTGATATGCAGCTTAAAACTAAAACCGGAACCAAAGATATTGTCTCCTAAAAGACCCATAGCTTCAGCCTGCTCTATAGCGATACGCAGGCGTTTGATAGCCAGCGGATATTCAGCACGGACATAGATATAGCCTTCGTCAGCGCCGATAGCGTAACCACAGATAGCCATACCTTCCAAAATTTTATGAGGATCGCCTTCCAAAACACTACGATCCATAAATGCGCCCGGGTCACCCTCGTCCGCATTACAGATAACATATTTCTTGTCGTTGACAGAAGCTTTGGCAAACTGCCATTTCATACCGGTCGGGAAACCACCGCCGCCACGTCCGCGCAAACCTGCTTTTTTTACTTCTTCAACAACGTCTTCCGGACTCATGGTGGTTACAGCTTTCGCTAAAGCCTCATAACCGCCCACGGCGATATATTCTTCGATTTGTTCCGGATTGATAGCGCCGCAATTCTCCAAAACAAGACGGTGCTGTTTTTTATAAAAGTTGATCTCGGAATAATTAGGGATGCTTTCATGAGTCAAAGGCTCATGATAAAGCAAACGATCAACAATACGGCCCTTGAATAAATGGCTTTCAACCACTTCTTCTACGTCTTCTGCCTTCACCTGGCAGTAAAAGGTTCCTTCAGGATAAACTATAACCAAGGGGCCATGTTCACAAAATCCGTGACAGCCCGTTTCAACTACCATTACTTCGTCGCTGAGACCTTTGGCTTCGATAGCGCGGGTAAATGCCAGCTGTACCTCTTTTGAACCGGCAGACTTGCAACCAGTGCCGCCGCAGATAAGGACGTGTGCTCTAATGTGCTGCATATGCTTTCCCTCCCAATTTTATCAAATCAGTCTTGCATAATTTTGCCTACGACCAGCTCTTCAACGATGCGGCCATTGACAACATGCTCGGCAATTATTTTTTTCACGTCCTCAGGTCTTACTTTACCATAAGTGATACGTGGTTCACCCGGACGAACTATATCGACCAGAACCTCTTTCTCACACATGCCGATGCAGCCGGTCTGCTGCACCTGCACGTCGTTTAACTTACGCACAGCCAGTTCGTTCAGAACCGCCGACATCACTTCGCGCGCGCCTGCTGCTATACCACAGGTACCCATGCCGATAATCACTTTAGTACCGTCGTTTTGACGCACCTTCATATCAGCCTTCAGTTTTTCACGCAAGGCTCTCAAATCTTCTAATGTTTTCATCTTATCCCTCCTGTTCACTCCGCAACCGCAATATTTCCTGTTTCAAATAATCTTCTATCCATGTATAAACTTCCGGTCTGGTAAAGTCAGCATCCTCGCCCAGTATCGCCCGGATTTCTTTAGTATCAAGCTCAAACCCTGAAGCACCTATCTTATAGATGAACCTCAGTTCCAAATATGGTGTGCCTACCAGTAGCACTTTGATGCTTGACGCAATATCGCCTAAAGGCGGCCGGTCAATATTATCCTCGGCAAAAGTAGCTTCGACTACAGTTCCTTCACCTTTACACGATTCGATCCGCAAATGGCCTCCACATTGTTTAGTAACCATATCCATAAACGGTATTCCCATACCTACTTTACGAGTAGTACGAGTCGTTACGAAAGGATCGCGGATCGTATGGACCATTTCCTGGCTCATACCGCGTCCGTCGTCGCTGATCCTGAAAACAAAAAATCCGTTTTCACTCTCATTTACTTCGATCACCAAGCTGCGGGCCCCTGCCTCAATGGAATTCTGCGCTAAATCAAGAATATGCAGCGATAATTCCCGCATGATTACTGATATTTAGTCAAAATAGCCGATAATTTGTCCGGCGTCAGTCGGCCATGAGTATCTTCATTGACCTGCATGACTGGTGCCAAACCGCAGGCACCGATACAGGCAACTGTTTCTAAGGTAAAACGCAGATCTTCCGTCGTATGACCGGCCTTAATGCCAAGTTCTTTCTCGATAGTCTGCAGGATAACTTTGCCGCCGCGTACGTGGCAGGCAGTTCCCTGACAAACACGGATAATATTGCGTCCGCGGGGATTAAGATGGAACTGCGAATAGAAAGTAACAACGCCATAAATCTGCGCTATCGGAGTCCCAGTACTGGAAGCAATGTACTCTAAAGCATCTTTGGGCAGATAATTGTACAAAGCCTGTACTTCCTGCAAAATCGGGATCAAAGATCCTTTTTTGCCTTCATATGCGGCAAGGATACCATCAATTTGTACTTTTTCGGGATTTTCGCCGCCGCAGCAGCTGCATTTTTTCTCAATCAAAGTCATAGTACACTCTCCCTTTCCCTAAACTTTAATGTACGGATACTACTATAGCAAAAAAAACATATATAATCAACACTATTTGTCGTTTTTAGCAATGAATAGTGTATACTTTATACTTTTAGTGTAACTAATATTCAAGTCCACTAATAAAATAACCTGGCAGCCAACTGCGCCCGGCGCTACCCGCTAACGCCAATTTAAGCTCAGCAATGGTAGCTTCCTCGATCGTCACTTTGTTCTTAGGCCCTTCCAAAAATTCCAGCATCCTGTGGGCATCTGAATTAGTGACATAAGGCAAATTACCTGCCAGCCGTTTAAGTTTTAACTGCGTCAATTCGTCTAAACTGTTACGGCTTATCTCCACTGCTTCCAAACCCATATCACCTGGAATGAAGCCCAACTGAACTAACAAACTGTAAGCAGAACGGTCGATATGGGCGGCGATACATAAACCGCCTATCTCATTCACCTTACGCACCACTTCCTGCGCAGAAAGCTGAAGCGGCCCCAAAAGCAGCCGCTCTTCTTCGGCAACAAAATTATCATCATCGTCAACAACAAACTGACCGCCAAAGCGTTCGGGGCTATTTTTTAACCCGCTCATCGAAAAATCCACTATCTTCTGCCAACGCCGCAGCTGCTTCAGATCATCGAACAACGCCACGATATGGGCCTCTTCCCTGCATTCAACTTCCATACCGGGAAAGACCTTCACCCCATACCTTTCTCCAGCCTGCACTGCCGCCACCACATTAGCAGAAGCATTATGATCAGTTACAGCCAGCAGCTGGACACCGTACTTTGCAGCCTGCATAACGATGTGATGAGGCGTCATCTCGATTTCAGCACAGGGAGACAGCAGCGTGTGGATATGAAAATCTCCAACCAGAGTTCTCATTTTACGTTCCTGATACCAAGTTCGTAAAGTTTTCCGATCACATCATAGGCCGGTAAAGACGTTGCTAAAATAAGCACGTCATTCTGTTCTGCTTTTTTCAAAGTATCATCTTCGATCGGTGCGTCTCCTGCTACGATAATTGCCGACAAGCCGATCAAAGAAGCTACCGCAGCAATATTCTGATGTCCCTGCATGGTTACCCAAATCATTCCCGGTGCCGCCTGACCCATAACGTTACTTAAAAGATCAGACGCATAGCCGCCAACAATATCAACATCAACAGGTACTTCATGTGTCATCAGCTTTAAGCCTAAGGTCTCAATCACTTCGCGTATTTTCATCAACTTCACCTTCTTCCAGTAAATCTTCATCCGGTTCACTGGCAATAGGTATTTGTTTAGCTAATTCCAGCATACCATGTGCCAGGCGTTTTACGCTGCTGCGCAGTTTAAAGATACAATCTATCTCATTAGCTTTGCCCTGTACTATATCCTCGGCTAAACATTGGCAGCTTGGAGCGCCACAGGCGCCGCAATCAAGCCCCGGCAGCGAACGCAGCACTTCTTCCATATGTTCAAACTTTTTCATAGCTTCTAATATATCATCATCCAACTGCATCATTGGACGGGGTATCAGCTTTTTCACATAAGCTGCCGACTGGGGAAATCCTTCGCAGACCATGCTTTGCGCCATCGTTGCTAATCTGTCGCCCGGTTCGGTGCTGCGCATAGCGCTCAATCTTAATTTAAGATTTTTTTCAGCTACAAATTTATTCTCCGCCGTCAGCGGGCCGCCGATACAGCCACCGCTACAGGCTGAACACTCTACATAGTCCACATCACGCATTTTATTCAAAGATATCTGTTCTAAAACATCATATACGTCATCAATACCATGCACAGCCAGGCCGTTTTCTACCCCGGCAGCCTCCAGTTCGCCGCCGTAGCTGCCCCAGGCCAGGCCGTAGGAAGAACCTGACGTAACCTTTTGATCAGGCTGCACCTCGCCGCCCATGATCTTCAGCAATTTGCCATAGACCTCCGAAATACTTAAACTGCCATTGATCTGCGTATGCCGCACATCGACAGACTGCCTGATATTAGCGTTTTTAGACGGACAGGGAGCAATAAACCACACGCCGATCTCTTCAGCCGTCAAACCAGTACGCTGCATAACTTCGTTCTTAACGTAGATAGCAGCCGCCTCAGTAGGCGGAAGCACCGGCACTACCTGCTTGATAAGTTCAGGAAATTTGACCTGAATCAAGCGCAGCACTGCGGGGCAGGTACTGGAAATCAAGGGCCTGCGGACACCGCTGTAGTTGGCAAGATAATCGGATATCTCCAAGGATATATACTCCGAAGCCACCGCCACGTCAAAAATCTCGTCAAAGCCCAGTCTATGCAGCCCTTCCCAGATAGCCGCCGCGCTGATCTCCGTCGGGAACTGCGCATATAACGAAGGCGGAGGCAAAGCGATATTATATTTGAATTGTTCGATTTCTTCCAGTTTATCCGTTTCTGCCACAATAGCGTGATAACCACAACGCCGTAAACACTCGCCACAGTCAATGCAGCGCGATTCGATAAGCTCGGCCTTCCCGTTGCGGACACGAATGGCTTCTGTAGGACAAGCTTTAACGCATGTTACGCAGCCCTGGCATTGAGAACGCAGAAAGCGTATGGAATGGAAATATCCTCCAGCCATCGTATCACTCCTCTTATAAATCTTCACTGATATGCTTAAACTTCATCATAATATTAGTACCAGTCCCAACTGTCGACTGGATATCGAAATCGTCGGAGCACTTTACCATATTAGGCAGGCCCATACCGGCGCCAAACCCCATCTGGCGCACGTCGTCGGACGCTGTGGACCAGCCTTCCTGCAACGCCAGCTTGATATCCGGTATACCCGGTCCCTGGTCAGAAATATTAACGGCAGTTTCTTCAGGATAGATCTCCACATCGATCTGACCACCACCGGCGTGGATGATGACATTCATCTCGGCCTCATATGTACCAATAGAAATACGGCGAATAATATCGGCCGGCACACCTATTTTCTGCAGCATCCGCTTCAAACTGGCCGATGCCTCACCGGCTCTGTCAAAATCATCACCGATAACGTCATAATGTATTTTCACAGATTTTGCCTCACTCACAGCCGTCCGCCTTTCTGGAACAGCCTCTCAAGCCCTGGCCGTAAAGGATACCACAGGCTTCAAACAAAGTGTATTCCGTTGATAATATAGGCAACTTATTATTTTCTGCCTCTCGGATCATATCTTCTCCCGGCACTTTTCCTCTTACGAGAATCACACCGCATAAATCAGTCATATCCGCAGTTCTGATGACCTGCATATTCGCAAGCCCAGTGCAAAGCAGAGTTTTACACTTTGTAAATGCCAGCACATCGCTCATAAGGTCCGAGCCGCAGCAGGTTTCCACCTGCCTTTCAAGATGCTCTTCACCTACGCAGATTTTGGCATCCAAAAACTTTTGCACATCATGTAAGTTCATCCTCTTCCCCCTACAATTCCATATTCCGCTTATTTTATTTTAACTTGCCAAGTTTTTTCTGTAAAGATAATTCTAAATCTTCTGCACCAGCTACTGTTTTTGTTAAATTTTTGTTAAATTCTGAACATAGCATTATTAACATCGCCAAAAGCCAAAACAAAAGCCCCATCTGCATATTAAAGTAGACATGGTCTGTCAGCCCACCCACCAAAATACCTACCACAGCCATTACATAGCCCCTGCCAAAACCACGCAGCCAGAAGCTTTTGCCAAAACGGGCTAAACGAACGGCATGCCAAATGATGCAGCCCCACAAGAGCAGAAAAACGATCAGCCCCTGCCAGCCCAGCTCCGCCGTAATATTCAGCAGTAAATTATGACAATGGTACATGATTACATTGGGATTATTAAGGTAGAAATCATATTCCGGATAGACGAACTGGTAACCATACCAGCCTACGCCCCAAGGATGTTCTTCAATAATAAACAAGGTGCTTTCAAGGTATGCAAAACGCAGAGCCACCGAAGTATCTTCCGTACCAAAAATAGAAATGAGCCGATGCCAGACCGAGCCACCAGCAAGCAAAAGCCCTAATGCCCCAATACCTAACAAAGGCAGCAAGGCACGACGGCAGAAACACAGACAAAACACTAAGGCCGCTGCAGCCCAAGCCACCCAATTACCTCGTGAATAGGTGTAGACCAGGCATAAGCCACACAACAAAATTCCCGCCCCCAGCGCCAGCCGCCAGTTTTTTTCGCGCACGGTGCTCAAAAGCCCCGTCATCAGCGAAAGCACCAGCACCAGGTAGCCGCCTAAAATATTAGGATTGACCAGCGTTGAAATAACACGGGTCTTCAACTCGGGGAAAGCCTCATTATCGATCCATGCTTCTGTTGGCGTAACGCCTGTAAAATGCTGGACAACGCCATAGGCGGCAACAAACAGCGACATGCCCAAAACCACGCTGATAATTTGCAGTGGCCGGGGCCAGGCCTGCCAGTCACGCCAGGCAAGTTCATCGATATCACGCTGCTGCCTGCCCAACCCATAGTGAAGTAGCAGCCACACCAAAAATGTATACTGGCCGACAACGTAAATAAAATTATAAGTAGATAAAGCTTCGTCCGCAGAATTATGCAGCGACCAATAGCCGACCAACAACAGCAGCCATAGCAATATCTGCACTGCCCGCGGCAAAATCGGCCGCCTTTTTTCATGACGACGCAAAAAAGCAACGCCCAGTCCCAAGCAACCCGTAACAGCAACCATAGCCGCCGCAACATCCTGCTGCAAGGGAATAACCGCGATCGTCAAAAGCAACAGCCAATAAATATACTTTTCTACCTTTGTATATTGGTCAGAAGCAGCAGGCATCAATGACACCCGGCCTTTGTTTGAGCCAACATTTCTTTAAAGCTGCCCACCAAATACAGCGAGCCGCACACGCAAACAACCCCGTCCTCACCTGCTTCGTTGACAGCCGCCTCATAAGCGGCAGCTACGCTGTCCACCGCCAGTGCCTGCGGCCCAATAAGCCCTGCCAGTTCTTCGGCTGCGGCAGCACGGTCGCCACTGTCGGCGCGGACGGCGTAGACCATATCCAACGGCCTGATCAATGTTTTGATCACATTCGTCATATCTTTATCACCCATCATCCCAAAAACAAAAATACGTTTTTGGTCGGCATAATATTTATCCAGCGCCTTACGCAGCGCTGCCGCACCAGCAGGATTATGGGCACCGTCCAAAATCACATCCGGCCCCTGGGAGATACGCTCCAGCCTGCCGGGCCAGACTGTGTTGGACACACCCAAATGCAGTGCCAGTTCATTTATTCGTTCATCCTGTTTGGAAATAAGCTTGGCCGCAACGACGGCAACCGAAGTATTGGCTATTTGATGCTCGCCGGGCAGCTTGATAGTGTAATCCGAACTGTAGTATTCTCCCGCATGCAGTGTAAAGGTTTGCTCATCCATCGAGCTCTCCACTTCCGTGCCCCAAAAAGCACGACCGTAAATATAAAGCTTGGCCTGTTTGAACATAGCCACAGCTTTGATCGGCCCCAGGGCATCGTCACCCTCGGCAGCAGTCACTACCGGGACATTTTCTTTGATGATACCAGCCTTCTGCATAGCGATACGCTCCACCGTCGCTCCGCAGCGGTCGGTGTGATCCAAGCTGACATTAGTGATAACCGAAACCACCGGTGTGATAACATTAGTAGAATCCCACAAGCCCCCCATACCGACTTCGATCACAGCATAATCCACATTCTCCAGCGCAAAATGCAAAAACGCTGCCGCCGTCAAAATCTCAAACTGTGTCGGCTGCTCGCAAACACCTTTAACAACGATGCTGTCGGCCGCCCTTTTTACGATTGTCAGCAAAGCAGCAAAGCTTTCGTCGCTGATATCCTCACCGCCAGTGACGATACGTTCATTGTATTTGACTAAATGCGGCGAAGTAAATTTACCAACCTTTAAATTAGCAGCGCGCAAAATATTGGCGATCATACTGCTAACAGAACCTTTGCCATTGGTTCCGGTCACATGGACAGTTTTTATTTTCTGTTCCGGATTACCCAGTTCACGCAGCAGGCCCTCGATCCGTTCCATACCAAGCTTAATGCCGAACTTGCCTAAACTATCCAAATATAACAGTGTTTCCTGGTAATTCATATTTGCCTCCCACATTCTACACCCGCAAATAAACAAAAAGCGGCACGGAGAACTCCGCGCCGCTTTGGCTGTTATTACAGCGTTGCCAAATAAGCCAGACGTTCTTTGATGGCTTCCATTTTACCGCTTAATTCTTCGGCTTTGGCCTTTTCTTTTTCAACTACATCAGCCGGGGCTTTGGCCAAAAAGCCTGCATTGTTCAGCTTGCCGGTAACGCGTTTGATTTCTTTATCCATATTTTCCAGCTCCTTATTCAGTCGCTGGCTTTCTTTTTCCACATCTATCAGGCCTGCTAAAGGCAGGTAAACTTCAATACCGGCAATAACTGCAGCCATAGCGTTTTCCGGTTTTTCAGCAGCCAGTCCCGCAATGGTCAAAGCGTCGATACTGCCCATCAGCCTGATATAATCTGCATTGGCTTCGACAACCATGCGCAGTTCGTCGCCGATGAGCAAAATAGCCGGAACTTTTTTGCCGGGCGCAGCGTTGACCTCGGCCCGCATATTACGGATCGCTTTGATACTTTCCATGATCGCCGTCATACCTGTTTCAGCAGCGTCATCCAGCAAAGCTGCATCTGCCACCGGCCACGGAGCGACCATAATACTGTCGCCCTCATGAGGCAGACATTGGTAAATTTCTTCGGTGATGAAGGGCATATAAGGATGCAGCAGCTTCATCGCGGAAGTCAGCACCTCTGCCAAGACATGCTGAGCCGTAGCTCTGGCCTCTGCGTCTTCTTTATTATACAGGCGCGGTTTGGCCAATTCGATGTACCAGTCGCAGACCTCGCTCCAAATAAAGTCATAGATAATACGTCCTGCTTCGCCCAGTTCAAAGCGTCCCAAAAGATCGGTAACATCCTTGACCGTGTGCTGCAAGCGTGAAAGTATCCATTTATCAGCCAGCGTATACGGAGCCAGCTTGGCATCGGCATCATAACCCTCGATATTCATCAGGGCAAAGCGCGACGCATTCCAAATCTTATTAGCAAAATTGCGGGTCGCTTCCACACGTTCAAAATAAAAACGCATATCATTACCCGGCGTATTGCCTGTGATCAACATAAAACGTAAAGTATCCGCGCCGTATTTTTCAATAACCTCCAGCGGATCGATACCATTGCCCAGAGATTTGCTCATCTTACGTCCCTGGCTGTCGCGTACCAGCCCGTGGATAAATACCTTGTCGAAGGGAATATCCTTCATAAATTCCATACCCATGATCAACATTCTGGCAACCCAGAAGAAAATAATATCATAACCGGTCACCAACACGCTGGTCGGATAGAATTGTTTCAAAAGGTCGGTTTTTTCAGGCCAGCCCATAGTAGAAAAAGGCCACAGAGCAGAACTGAACCATGTATCCAGCGCATCCTCATCCTGATGGATATGCGCACTGCCGCATTTAGGGCAGACCGTAATATCCACGCGGGAAGCAGTTACTTCGCCACAATCGTCACAATACCAAACCGGGATACGGTGCCCCCACCAGATCTGACGCGAAATGCACCAGTCGCGGATATTTTCCATCCAGCCGGTATAGGTTTTCGTAAAGCGTTCCGGCACGAACTGAGTCCTGCCGTCCTCTACGCAATCTACGGCCGCTTTCACTAAAGGCTCCATTTTAACGAACCACTGCTTGGAAACCAGCGGCTCGATGACACTGCGGCAGCGTTGGCAATGACCAACCGCATGGGCGTGGTCTTCTATTTTCACCAAATAGCCCTGTTTTTCTAATTCTTTTACTAAATTTTTACGACATTCGTAGCGTTCCTGTCCGGCAAATCGGCCCGCCTCTTCCGTCATATAACCGTCCATACCGATAACGACGATGCTTTCCAGCTTGTGGCGCATGCCCATTTCAAAGTCATTAGGATCGTGAGCCGGGGTAATTTTTACTGCGCCGGTACCAAATTCCAAATCGACATAGCTGTCGGCGATGATCGGGATCTGTCGGTCAGTCAGCGGCAGCTGTAACATTTTGCCTACCAAATGCCCGTAACGCGGGTCTTCAGGGTTAACAGCAACGGCAGTATCGCCCAGCATTGTTTCAGGGCGGGTAGTAGCAATCGTCAGGTAAAGATCGTCTTCGCCAATGACCGGATAGCGCACATACCATAAATGGCCTGCGTCATCCTCATGCTCAACTTCGATATCACTTAACGCCGTATTGCAGTTGACACACCAGTTAGTAATGCGGCTGCCCTGATAAATCAAGCCTTTTTCATATAAGGAAACGAACACTTCACGGACGGCCTGCGAACATCCCTCATCCATAGTAAAACGCTTGCGTTCCCAATCACAGGAGACGCCCAGGCTTTTCAGTTGTTCGATGATACGGTCGCCGTATTTATCTTTCCATTCCCAAACGCGTTTGATAAACTCTTCGCGGCCCAGATCATAGCGGGTCTTGCCCTCTTCCTGCTTCAGCATCTCTTCGACCTTGATCTGCGTTGCCAAACCGGCATGGTCGTAGCCTGGCATCCACAGTGTATTATGACCCATCATTCTATGCCAACGAATCAAAATATCCTGCAAAGTGTTGTCGAGCGCATGGCCCATATGCAACTGGCCGGTAACATTCGGAGGCGGTATAACGATACTGAACGGCTTTTTGTCAGCCTCCACTTCCGCATGGAAATAACGGTGCTCTTCCCAATATTTATACCATTTTTTCTCGACTGACGCCGGGTCGTAAACCTTAGGGATATTATGTTCTTCTGTCATTTTACTTCCTCCTAAAAATAAATAACGCCCTGCTCAAATTATGAACAGGACGAAAAATTCCGCGGTACCACCTATTTTCCCACAGCAAAGCCAAAGCCCGGCCGAGGCACTTAAAACGCGTAACGTGCGCTGACGGATGGACTTACTCTATTCGGCCCACCGACTCACGGACGACTTCAAAGCCTGAAAGTTAGATATGTTGCAACCTGGCATATCCTCTCTGTTAACTCCGTACTTTTACTACTTCCGTTCATTGTCATTAAAATATCAACTTAGATAGCTATAATATTATCAATTGCCGCCAGCAGTGTCAAGCATTTCTTACCCGCTTTCACAAAGGCATCACAGGGTTTTATTCCGCCGCAGTGTTATTGCCCTCGGGCAGCTCCGGATTTTCAAGTCCCTCCAGCCCACCGATGTTACCACGCAAAATCGCACCGGTTTCTACGACCAAATTGGCCGCCTTAACGTCGCCGTTTAAAACGCCTGACGCCAAAAGCTCCAGTGTGCCGCGAGCCACTATATTACCCGTTACCTGCCCAGCCACAGTCACATTCTCGCCAAAAATGTTAGCTTCCACAGCTCCGTTTTCGCCAATAAGCACATCGCTTTCAGAAACGATGATACCTTTAAAATTGCCGTCGATACGCGAAGCGCCGCCTGTTTGCAGGTTCCCGCACAAAGTAGAATTTTTCCCCAGCAAAAATGCAAATTCTTCCAATGGCAGTGTGCTCACTGCCACGATATCTTTTTTATTTTTTCCAAACATAATTTTCTCCTTTGTTTAACGCAATGATTCCAGTGGGTTAGTTACCTGCCCATTCACCAGAACTTCAAAATGCACATGCGGACCGGTGCTGTAACCACTGCTGCCCACATAGCCGATAACATCGCCTTTTTTAACATCCTGCCCGGACTGGACAGCTATTTCACTCATATGTCCATAGGCTGTTTCATAACCATAGCCGTGCTGTATCCTCACATAGCGGCCATAGCCGGAAACCCACCCGGCTTCTTCGATAGTGCCCGATGCGCTTGCATAAACAGGCGCGCCATAATCATTAGCGATATCGATGCCCGGATGCCAGTCATAGGACCTGTTGCCAAAAGGATCGCTGCGCCCACCAAAATAAGACGTGATAGTACCGCCGCTGGTCGGCCACAAATCAGGCCGCGCCGCCTTTCTGCGATTTGTCTCACGCAGCTTTCCTAAAAGATCATCCAAAGTCATTTTACGGTCTTTGATTTTTTCCTGCAGCACCTTATTTTGAGCGGCATAAATATCTACCGACTCTACTTTTGGGGTCTGCGGCCCGCCCTGCCCCAAATACTGGCTGCGGTCGATACCCGAACGCGAAGGCTGGTTAGTGTTTTCACCCAGTTCGCTCCGCACAGCTTCCTCCAGCTGCGAAAGCTCAGCCATCTCTTTTTCAATAGCCTCGTTCTCCTGCAGCAGCTTGCCTATCTTCTGCTCCTGCGCAGCCTTTTCATTTCTATAAGCGACTAATTCCTGCTGCTCCTGATGCGCTTGATAAACGGTCTGTGACGATTTAAGCACGACCCCAGCGCCAAGCAGGCACAACAAACCGCATACAAGACCTATTTTTTTTAAAACACTGACACGAAAATGAATGCTCCTGGGCCCACGCCCTTTATGCGGTATCAGCATAATCGTATATACAGGATCAGATTCTTTTCTTTGCCTTTTGATCGGTTCCACTATTCCGCACCCCTTATACTTCTAAACACTTTCTTTGCCATTTCTAAAAACATCAAATATTATTTTCTCACATCAACCTCTAAAATACCATCGGTTTAAAAATTATTTGTATAAAAAAGTTCAGCTACATCTGCCTAAAGGCCCATTATAACTGGGTTTACAACACTTGTGAAAAGTCTGCAAAATAAAAAACGCAGGCAAAATTGCCTGCGTTTTAAAGTAACATCAAACTACAGCACAGAGATCACATTCTGCTGCCGATCTGGTATATCAGCAGAGCCATGCAATAAGCCAAGCCTGTTTGATATAGGAGGGCGAATAAAGTCCAATGCCAGCTGCCCATTTCACGTCTGATCGCACCAATAGCCGCAAAACACGGCGAAGCTAACAGTGTGAAAATCATAAAAGCATATGCGCTGGCCGGAGTAAACATGCTTTGGATCGTCGTGATCAAAGTTGGGTCCTCTTCCGTCGCTTCAGCTACACCAGCCAAAACACCAAAGGTCGAAACCACAACCTCTTTCGCTAAGAAGCCGGTAATAGCCGCAAAAGCGGTTTGCCAGCTATCAAAACCAAGCGGTGCAAAAACCGGAGCCATCATATGGCCGATCGAAGCCATCATGCTGTCCTGCGCCTCAACCATCTCAAACGAAAAGTTAAAGGACTGCAGCAGCCATACTAAACCGGAAGCCAGGAAAATGATCGTACCAGCTTTAACGATAAAGCCGCGGGCACGTTCCCATGTATGGATAAGGATATCTTTGACGCGTGGCCAGTGATAAGCCGGCAGTTCCATAACAAAGTTCGCCGGTTCGCCGGCAAAGGCTTTAGTCTGTTTCAACACGATGCCCGAGATGACGACCATAGCCATCCCCCATAGATACATGGAAGGACCGACCCATGACTGTTCAGGGAAAAATGCTGCCGCAAACAAAGCAAAAACAGGCAATTTAGCATTACAGGGAATAAAAGGCGTCAGCATGATCGTCAGCTTGCGGTCGCGCTCGTTTTCAATAGTACGCGCAGCCATGATGCCGGGAACGCTGCAGCCGGTGCCGATAAGCATTGGGATAAAAGATTTACCGGAAAGCCCGAATTGACGGAAAATGCGATCCATAATAAACGCAACCCGCGCCATATAACCGCAGTCTTCCAGGAAGGACAGGAACAGGAACAGCAGCATTATCTGTGGTACAAAACCGAGTACGGCGCCAACACCGCCAATAATACCATCTAAAACCAGTCCAGTCATAACTTCGGAAGCCCCTGCTGTCTCAAGGATGCCACCAACATAGCCGCTGATGCCCTCAAACAGCTCTTCCATCCAGCCGATAGTTTCATCACCTAAGGTCTGGATACAAATATAATAGACAGCCCACATAATACCTAAGAAAATTGGCAAGCCTAAAACACGGTTCGTAACGATCCGGTCGATTTTTTGCGAAACGGACGTAGAATAATCCGCATTAGCGCTTTTATAGCAGTTACGCAGCATGGAGTCTATCTTCTGATAACGTCCCGTTGCGATAATACTGGCAGCGTCGTCATCCGCCTGTTGTTCAAAGCGGGTGATCAAAACTTCTAATTTATCAAGCACGCCCTGCGAAAGCTGCAATTTTTCCAGCAGGCTTCCGTCGCGTTCCAAAACCTTAACTAATTGCCAGCGGCGTTCAACCTGCGGCAGCGGCGCTACCATCTCGCCAATTTCCTGTAGCATGCGCTCCACTTCTTCCGGGAAGCTGTTGGGATCCTGGAAGTCACACTGCTGCTCGGCAATACGCACAGCGCGTTCTACCAACTGTTCAACCCCTTCACCGCTTGTAGCCGTAATAGGAACAACGGGGCAGCCCAACTCTTTTGACAACAACTCAACATCCAGCACGTCGCCGTTAGCGCGTACCAAGTCCATCATATTCAAGGCAACTACTACTTTGCAGCCCATTTCCAAAAGCTGCATCGTCAAATACAAATTACGCTCCAAATTAGAGCCGTCGATGATATTGACGATAACGTCAGGCTGTTCTTCTAAAAGATAATTACGGGTAATAACTTCCTCCGGGGAATACGGAGATAAAGAATAAATACCGGGCAGATCCATGACCTGGAAGCCGTCGTGTTTTTTTAATTTACCGCCCTTACGTTCCACAGTTACACCCGGCCAGTTGCCGACATACTGTTTGCTGCCTGTAAGGTTATTGAACAGTGTGGTTTTTCCGCTATTGGGATTACCAACCAATGCTAAAGTCTTACTCATTTTGTTCCTCCTCAAAATTAGCTTGCGCTAACTTCCAATCAAAAATTTTATTCCACTAAAATGTTCTGAGCATCTGCCTTACGCAAAGATAACTCATAACTGCGTACAGTCACTTCCATGGGATCACCCAGCGGAGCGACGCGCCTTACTGTCACAGGTGTGCCTTTAGTTAAGCCCATGTCCACAATCCTGCGCTTTAAAGGTCCGGTGGCGCAAACTTTTTTGATCGTTACAGTAGAACCGATAGGAACTTCTTTCAATGTCATCATACTTATGCCCTCCTCATTATTAGCTTACGCTAACTTGCCCACTTTTAAAAAGTTAGCTCTCGCTAACCATTTCAAGTTTACTATCGCTAACCTATTTTGTCAATAAAAATTTGTATCATTACTGTATTTTCGCAATATTTTAAAAAATAAACGGCCGCGTATAGCGACCGTTTATAAAAGTCAAACCTTTTTATATAAAATCCTTATAGCATTCAAAACGCAAAGCATAGCAACGCCCGTATCGGCAAAAACTGCCGCCCACATAGAGGCATAACCAGCCAGACCAGCAGCCATGATGATCACTTTGATCACTAAGGCAAAGATCACATTTTGCCAGGCGATCCTGTTAGTTTCCCTGGCGATGGCAATAGCCTGCGGGATCGCCTTCATTTCCGAATTCATAAAGACCACGTCGGCAGCTTCTATTGCCGCATCAGCGCCGCTGCCCATAGCCGCGCCCACATCGGCACCGGCAAGGACCGGGGCATCATTGATACCGTCGCCGACAAACATCACCGCACCGTATTGCTTACGCAGTCGGCTCAATTCGTTCAGCTTATCCTGCGGCAGCAGCTTGGCCCTAACTTCATCAATACCGGCAGCCTGCGCCACAGCTTGAGCACTGGCAGCAGCATCACCCGTCAGCATCGCTGTAGTAAGGCGCAGCTTTTTCAAAGCTCGCACCGCCTCAACAGCGTCGTCTTTTAAAGTATCGTCGATAATGATCTGTCCCAGATATTTGCCGTCACGGGCTACCAAAACCTCCGTGCCATAATCAGCCACTTCACGAACTGTAAAATCTACGGCAAAACGTTCCAGCAACTTTTGATTACCGCACAGCACCTTACCGGCAGCAGTTTCGGCCACCAGTCCTTCGCCGGCGATCTCTTCAAATGTTTGCGGGCGCTGCAGCTGTAAATTTTGCTGCTTGGCTGCCGCTACTACGCTGTTAGCTATCGGATGGCTGGAAACCAGTTCTGCCGCCGCACAAACCTGCAGCAGCTCCGCTTCCGTTATGTCCTGCGACGGTACCAGCTTCTGCACGATAAAATTGCCCTTTGTCACCGTACCAGTCTTATCCATGACTACGGCTGCCACATTTTTCAGTGCCTCGATCGTTACGCCGCCTTTAAACAGGATCCCGTATTTAGAACCTGCTCCGATGCCGGAGAAAAATGTCAGCGGTACGCTGAGCACCAAAGCACAGGGGCAACTGATAACCAGGAAGGTCAGCGCCGTATAGATCCAATATTCCCAATCGCCGGTCACAAAGCCTGGTATCAGGGCCGTCAAAACAGCGATTGCCACTACAACCGGTGTATAGACACGGGCAAAACGGGTAATAAAACGGTCAAGCTGCGGTTTGCTGGCAGCCGCATTTTCCACGGAATCCAAAATTTTAGTGACCATAGACTCTGCTAAAATTTTCTCCACACGGATCTTTAACATCCCGGAAGTATTAACGCAGCCAGAGACCACCTCGTCACCGAAGCCGCGTTTTACAGGTACTGGTTCGCCTGTTACCGGAGAAGTGTCCAGCAGACTTTCGCCTTCGATGACCACGCCGTCCAGTGGGATGCGATCGCCGACACGTACCAGCAAAATATCACCCACATTGGCTTCTTCCGCCGGAAGCACCCGCACCTCTTCGCCAACCAGTAAATTGACGACTTCCGGACGCATATCGACAGCATCCATGATTTGGCTGCGGCTTTTTTCTACGGCCCGATGCTCAAAATATTCACCGATGCGATAAAAAAGCATAACACCGACAGCCTCTTCATACTGCCTGATGGCAAAAGCACCTAAAGTAGCTAAGGTCATCAGAAAGTTTTCATCAAAGACCTGCCCTTTAGTGATATTTTTTACAGCAATCAACACGATCCTGCCGCCCAGTAGAATATAGGCTGCAACTAAACAGTAAATATGCCAGGCTTCCGGTACGATACCGGCGATCTCGCTGATAATAAACAAAACACCGCCTAAAATTATCTCGGCCATGGAACGCTGCTCATCGGACATGGAAAGCAAACCGCCGCTTTTTTTGCGCTGCTCGATATTCGCCGCCAACACAGTTTTACCTGTACGTTCAACTACCTGCACACCGTCTTCGATCCTGCTGCAGATGCCCTGCACCTCAGGCAAGATATCAGCATGGTTTTTAGCCGTCAAGCGCAGCTGCTTAGTAGCATAGGTTATGGTCGCCGCCGAAACCTCCGGCAGATTATTGATGGCCTTTTCCATTTTGGCAGCACAGTTGGCGCATCCAAGATGTTCCAAAGTATAGACACGAGTCTCAAAATTAAAGGGCTGCGTTCCGCTGCGCGGTACGACCTCAACATCAGATTCAATGGAAGTGCATATCTCGCGGATAGCCGGTAAAAGCGCTTCATGGTCTTTAGCCGATAACCGCAGTTGCTTGGTTACAAAACTGACAGCCGCATATTCTACGCCCGGCAGTTCTTTGATCTTATATTCCATTTTCGCCGCGCAATTAGCACAACCAAGATTCTTTAAAGTATAAACCTTTTTCACACAATCAGCATCCGGCATTCTGCAGGTGCAGTTTTCCAGACTTTCTCCACAAACATCGCAATATTCCTCGTGAGGATGACAGATCTCGCATTGGCAGTCCGCCGGGTGCCCCGGAACGTGCTGCACTGTGTGGGCGTGACTGTGCCCATGGCCACATCTGCATCCATCTTCGTGGCTATGGACGTGTGCCTGACTGTGGTCGTGACCACAGCCGCAGCCAGCAGCATTACTATGGGGCGGCGTTGTTATATGTTTATGTTCCGTACCACAGCCGCAACCATCATCGTGGGTGTGGCTGTGTACTTCGTCATGACTATGCCCGTGGCCGCAGCAGCCACCATGGCTATGGTTTGCATGTTCTTGCTCACTGCAGGCGCAACTTGCGCCATGCTGATGGACAGGCGCTGTTTTTTCTGGCAAATCATGCCCCATGCCATTACAAGCTTTACCATTATGTTCGTGTAAATTTTCCATATCATCTGATGCCTTACTCATATTCCAACCTCCTGACTTTTGCTGTTTTTTCTATTATAACATATGAGCAAATATTCATATATAGTTTTTTGTAAAATTTCACAAAAAATTTTTTAAATACTTCAGGCTGCTTTCACAAAGTGAAAACAGCCTGTTCTGTACTCTTTATTTTGTTTTTCACCTTTGTTTTAACCAAGTATTTCTAGAAGTGTCCATTTAAGTATTTTAGTAACTTTATATTGCAGCAAGCCAACAAAACTGCTGCAATATAATTAAAGCTTATTTTACTAAATGGCAGGCCACCAAATGCCCCGGCTGCAACTGACGCAGCTTAGGCTTCACATTGCGGCAGATTTCCTGACATAGCTCACAGCGGCTTTGAAACGGGCAGCCCTGCGGCAGGTCAAGCGGGCTGGGGATATCCCCTTCCAACGGCTCGATTTTTTCGCCCGGCTTAAAGTCAACTTTAAAAATCGACTTCATCAGTGCTTTGGTATAGGGATGGGCGCCTTCTGTCGATAACCGGCCTTGTTCCAGCAGCTCTACTACATTGCCCAGATACATGACCGCTACCTGATGGCTGATCAAATCTACCAACCCAATATCATGGCAGATAAAAAGATAAGTAATACCCTTTTCCTTCTGCAAGCGCACCAGCAGCTCACAAATTTTTTCCTGTACCGATACGTCCAGAGCCGAAGTAGCCTCATCGCAGACGATGACCCGTGGCTCCAAGGCCAAAGCCCGGGCAATACCCAAACGCTGACGCTGGCCGCCGCTCATACTGTGCGGATAACGGTCCTTAAACTCGACCGGCAGTTCTACCATCTGCAGCAGCTCTGCCGCTTTAGCGTCTATGGCCGATTTTTTCAGCAGGCCATAATTCAATAGCGGCTCACAAAGAATATCTTTAACGCGCATCTTCGGGTTGAACGCCGCCGACGGGTCCTGAAAAACCATTTGCAGCTTGCGGCGATTCTGACGCAACGCTTCACCTTTAAGCTCTAAAATATCCTGTCCTTCAAAAACGACCCCACCGCCAGTAGCCGGATGGATCTGTAAGATCGTTCTGACCAGCGTGCTTTTACCACAACCGCTTTCGCCGATAATACCTAAGGTTTTGCCCCAGTATGCCTGCAGACTGACATTATCGCAGGCAGTAAGCACCTTGCCACCTTCAACAGCAAAGGTCTTGGTCAAATTTTTGACTTCCAAGACTATCTCACCGTGCGGGCAGCCACGGCCAGAGGTGCAGCTATTATTGTCATCAGAGTGTAATGTTACGTTTTCAGGCATAATAGCGCTTACCTCCTACCACAGGGACAGCTGCCAAAAGCTCCTTAGTATATTCATGCTGCGGGTTGCCGATAATAGCCTCCCGCAAACCACTTTCGACGACCTGCCCGTTCTGCATAACGATGATCTTATTTGACATATAGGAAGCCACCCCCAGGTTATGGGTAACAATGATCACCGCCGCATGATATTCGTTGCGCACATCGACGATCTGCCTGATGATCTGTGCCTGGGTAGTAACGTCCAGCGCGCTGGTCGGCTCATCAGCCAAAAGCAGCTTCGGGCTGAAGGTCATCGCCATGGCGATACCGACACGCTGACGCATACCGCCCGACAGCTCGAACGGGTAGCTCCGCATCACATTATCAGGATTAGGCAGCCGCACATCGTCCAGCATTCTGATGGCCATTTGGTAAGCCTCCTGCCTGGAAGTCTGTGGCGCATGCGTCAGGATATAATCAACAAACTGTTCACCGATGCGTCGAATAGGATTGATCATATTACCGCTGTCCTGAAAGATCATCGAGATCTCTGTGCCGCACATCTGCCGCCATTCTTCCGGCGTATTGTCCAGCAAACTTTTACCGTCAAAAACTATATCGCCACCGCTGACGCGGCCATTACCCGGCAAGCAGCCCATGATAGCGCGAATGACAGTGGTTTTGCCGCTGCCGCTTTCGCCGACGATGGACAATATCTCACCCTTGTTAAGTTCTATATTGGCACCGGCTACGGTAGCCTTGCTGCCGTAGCTGATGTCCAGATCTGTAACTTTTAAAAGCATTACAGTGTCCCTTCTTCCTGCGGATTATTTCTGGGCAGGTTTAATATCTTTAGTCAGCCAGTAATAATCGCACGGTAAAATTTCTGCATCAGTAATAGAAGTATTGCTGATCATATTCGTCTGCGGATAACCGAAGATGATAGTAGCAGCGTCATCAAGGATGATTTTCTGCATCTCGATGACAAGTTCGCGGCGCTTAGCTGGGTCAAACTCCACTGCCAGCCTGTCGCTGAGCGCGTCATAGGCCGGGTTGCTGTAACCGCTGCCGTTCTGCGGATTGTTACCATTGACGTTGGTTTTCCAATATTGGTTGATAAATACTTCCGGGTCACCGGCCTGCAAAGTCAGGATGTTGGAGATCAGCAGATCGTATTCGCCCCGTACGCCGATACCGTCCAGAACATTATAGTCAACATTTTTCAAATTGATTTTAATACCCACCTTCTTCGCATCTGCCTGAGTAGCCTCCGCAAAGAGCGGCAGCTCGGCACGGCCACTGTAGAAAATGAAATCCATTTCCAGGTTTTTGCCGTCTTTATCGACGATGCCGTCACCGTCAGTATCTTTCCAGCCTGCTTCTTCCAGCAATTTTTTCGCACGTTCTACATTGTAGGTATTGGGGTCTTTCAGCTGGTCAAAGCCATAATCAACAGAAGGAGGCATCAGCGGTCCGCCGGTAGTAAAGGTATCTTTCAACAGCACCTTGCAATAGGTTTCGCGGTCCAATGCGGAAAGCAGGGCTTCACGCACACGTTTATCATGCATCGGTTTGCCTTCGCTGCTGTTCATGCGCGCCAAAACGTCGCGCAGGGAAGCAATGCTGCTGATATGGTATTTATCTTTGTTATTGAACAGCGCCATATCACCGGGAGCAATATTGATCGCCATATCGATCTCGCCGGACTGCAACGCCATCGCACGAGTATTGGGGTCGTCAATAGAAGGGATCTCAACATGCTTAAAGGGCACTGCGCCATCCCAATAGTTGGGGTTAGCATCCATAACGGCTTTCGCCTTGCTGTATTCTTTAACAACATACGGCCCGGTGCAGATAGGACCCTGTTTAGCATAATCACGGTCAGTAACACTGGTATCCACAACAATAAACAGCGGATCACCCAGCATGCCCGGTAATGTAGCTACCGGCTTATTAGTTTTAATAGTCAAAGTCTGTCCATCGGCGCTGATGCTGTCGTATTCAAACATCGCTCTGGCACGGGCAGCTTTTTCAAAAGTACGTTCAATGGATTTTTTAACAGCCTCGGCAGTTACCTTATTACCGTTAGAGAAGGTTGCTTTATCATTGATCTTAAAAGTCCAGGTCAGTTTATCGTCGCTCACCTGCCAGCTTTCAGCAATCCAGGGCGTAGAATTCATTTTTTTATCAAATTTCACCAAACATTCACCCAGGCCGTAACGCATCACGATCCAACCAAAGTAGTTATCTGTAGGCTCAAGGCTATCGGCAAAATTGGTAACGCCAAATTTCAGCGTATCTTTAGCGGCCGCAGTTTTTTTATCGCCGCCACCGCAGCCGGCAGCTGCGAAAGCCAGCAGGCCGATCATGGCAGCCGCTGCAGTAAATTTAATAGTCTTGTTCATAGTACATCTTCCTTTCAAATCCATTTGTTTATAATAAGTGTTGCTTAAGTAAACTAATCAGTCTTCCTGACGCGGATCAAGCACGTCGCGCAGGGCATCGCCCCACAGGTTAAAAACAACTACGGTCAAAAAGATAGCCAAACCGGGGAAAATCATCAGCCACGGCGCAGTTTGCAGCTGCTGGCGGCCTTCGTTCAGCATCAGGCCCCATTCAGGAGCAGGCGGCTGCGAGCCAAAGCCCAAAAACGACAGTCCGGCCAGCTCCATCATCATGGCGCCGATATCGGCTGCTGCCGTTATCACCATCAACGGCAGGATATTAGGCACGATATGCTGCCATAAAATATGGGTCGGTTTGCCGCCGTTAACGACGGCCGCCTCCACAAAATCCCGCTTTTTGATTTTTAAAACCATACTGCGGGCCAGGCGGGCATATTTGGTCCAGGTAACGATAGTCAAAGCGATGATGGCGTTGAGCAGGCTACCGCCTAAAATGCCGGCGATGGCGATCGCCAAAATCATCCCCGGAAAAGAGATCATCATATCCGAGATACGCATGATCACCGTATCTACCTTGCCGCCAAAATAACCGGCCAGCACACCCAACGAGGTACCAACTACAAAAATTACAGCAACCAGTATCAAGACACTGCTCAACGAATAGCTGGCACCATATAAAATGCGGCTAAAACAATCACGGCCCAGCTTATCAGTACCAAAAAGATGCTCTGCCGAAGGCGGCAGATAAGCATGCTTCATAGTTGCTTCCAATGGGTCGTAAGGAGCTATCAGCGGCGCAGCCACTGCAATGCCCAATAATATCAGTACCAAAAAACTGGAGAAGGCAAAAGCACGATTGGTTTTTAAGCCATTGATAATGTTTTCCATGCTATCTACCTTCCTTTCTCAGCCGTGGGTCCAGTCGGTTATACGAAATATCAACCACCAGATTGATGACCATATACATCAGGGCGATCCATAAAACGATGCCCTGCACCAACTGAAAATCGCGGTAGATAATGGACTGTACCGCTAAATAACCAAGCCCTGGCCACGAAAAAACTATTTCGACCACGGCCGCGCCACCAAGCAAATTGCCAAAAGATAGGCCTAAAAGCGTGATCAGCGGCAGCATGGCATTGGGCAGTACTTCCTTCCAGAGGATGTATGTTTCGCTCATACCTCTGGCACGGGCACCCACCACATAATCCTGATTCAGTTCTTCCAGCACCGTAGCACGCACCTGCCGCGTATATTTAGCCGCCATAACTATACCTAAAGTCAGCGCCGGCAAAATCAGTGTTTCCAAACTTACACGGCCACCAACTATAGGCAGCCAGCCCAGCTGCAAGCCAAAAATCCACAGCAGCATCAGCCCCATCCAAAAGTTTGGCACTGAAACGCCAAAAAATGTCATACCCCGCACTACATAGTCAAAAGCACTATTGCGTTTAACTGCCGCATAGATGCCTAATGGCAGCGAAACTACCAGCATAAAAAATGTTGACGCCAGCGATAAAATCAGTGTTGCCGGCAAACTGTACAGCAGCTCTTCTACCACAGGCTTCTTCACCATATACGAAAAGCCAAAATCACCCTGCACCGCCCGGCCCAGCCAGTCCAAATACTGAAAAATAAATGGCTTATCCAGTCCCAGTTCTTGCCTTAAGGCATCAATTTCGATCTGACTGACAACAATGTCCTCATTGCCGGCAATCATTTGCCGCACCGGATCACCTGGCGACAGCATCACCAAGGCAAAGGTCACGAAGCTGATACCCAACAATACCAGCATGATCTGCCCTATCCTGCCCCAAATCTGTTTGTTTTTCAACGCTTTCCATCTCCTTACAAAAAAATCTCCTGCAGCCATAAACCATGGATGCAGGAGATCGCAAAATCTATATAAACAGGCATAACTATTCCTTCTGGTATAACTACCCTATTTATGTAATTTTTAAGAGCTGACTGCTGATCCGTCACCCGCGGATATGGCAAAACCAAAGGCTGCGATCTGACTTACGCATAACGCGCTTACAGTGGCGTGACCGTGCCGGATTTACACCGGACTTCCCTAATTTAACCTTGCGGCACCTTTGAAAAAATTATTAAGTTATTTTTAATATTAGCATAAACAATATACTTAGTAAACACTTTTATTTAGGTTTTTAAACCTTTTTCTTGAGTCCTTTTAATGAAAAAAGCAATATTAAGGACTGTGTTCCAACAAAAATAAGAAATGCCGTCCACAAGCCGTCATTTCCCCATAAAGGCACTAGCGCCCGCTCCACAGGCCAAAACACAGCCATTGCAACCAGCATCATATTCCGTACGGGGGCCGTATAAGTAGCACCAGTGTACATGCCATATAATGCTAAGCCTATACCGGCAATCAAGGGATAGACCAGTACATAGTTTTTATAAGCTGAGGCTAACGCAGCAACCTCCTGTATATCAGTAAAACAACTAATCCAGAAACTGCCGCTGGCAGCAAAGCCTGCCACCAAGATCAGTACCAGAACCAATAGCCATTTATAGGTCATACGCAAAGTCTGCCAAAATAGCGCTTTGTTTTTCTGTCCCAAAGCCCGCCCCGAAAAAATCGATGCACCGTTAGCCATACCATCAACTAAAAATGACATGATATCTTTCAGTTGAAACAGCACCGCATTAGCCGCCAGTACTACTGTACCAAGCGAGGCACCAGCTGCGGCAATAATGTTATTAACAGTCAGCAGACACGCTGTACGGATCATCAGATTGGCATTGACCGCCAGCATTTGAAACAGCGCGGACGGCTCTACAACTTTTAGATATTCGAAGTGCCGGTAATCAAAGTCACCGTAAATACGCATCAATAAACAACCGACAACTGCCCCGTATAGCTGACTTAACAGTGTAGCCCAAGCCACGCCTTCTATACCAAGCTGTAAACCAAAAACAAACCAGCAGCTCAAAAACATATTCAGCACATTACTGGAAACTTGCATAAAGACAGAAGCCCGTACCCGGGTCTGACCCATTAACCAGCCCAAAGACACATAATTGAACAGCACCAGCGGCGCACCCCAGATCAAAATATCATAGTAGGCACTGCACAGTGCTGCCACATCAGCAGCCGGAGCTACCAAATTCAAATAGGCACCTAAAATAGGCTTTTGCAGAATGATGCAACCGCAGCTGACCAGCAAAGCGATGAACAAAGGCCGTAAAAATGCCAACAGGCTCGCTTCCCTGCTTCCTGACCCTAGGGCCTGAGCCGCATAACCGGAGGTACTGACCCGCAGAAAACCGAAAAACCAATAAATGTTATTGAAGAGGATTGCCCCAAGGGCCACCGCCGCAATATACTTCGGATCGGGCAACTGCCCCATTATCGCAGTGTTGACTGCTCCCATCAAAGGTTGAGTCATCGTCGAAAGCATGAACGGTACTGTGATACCCAAATATTCTTTGTCCGTCAAAGCACTTTGCCCCACTAGTACTCATCCCTTCATCATACCTCTTGGCACTTTAGTTAAGCTTCTAAAACGCCCGTTAATTTAATTGATAACAAGTATTGTATGAGTATGTTATCATATGTTATAATAATTGGCAAGAATAAATTTTAAAAATTAGTATCAAAACTTACAAAAACTATTATTTTAAAGGAGCTTTAAAATGTCAGATACTTTGCACATCTGTGGCCTGGAATCAGCCCGCGGACAAAAACTGCGCACCTGCCTGCCGGTCCTGGATACAACTACTAAAATACCCATCACCATCATCAATGGCTGTAGTAACGGCCCTACCGTCCTCATCACTGCCGGTATCCACGGCGGTGAATACCCCGGTATCGCGGCAGCTATGGAGCTGGGCCGCGACATAGCTCCCGAGGATATTTCCGGCTGCCTCATCATCCTCCACCCCGTCAATATCCACGGCTTCTGGGCCAGACGCGAATTCATCGTTCCCGAAGACGGCAAAAACCTTAACCGCGAATTCCCTGGTGACGCCAACGGCACCCTGTCGCAAAAAACAGCCTGGCTGCTCAGTCACTATTTCTTCCCACTGGCCGACTTTTACATCGACATGCACAGCGGCGATATCCACGAGGAGCTGCACCCCTACGTTTACTATCCCGGCCTGCCCAATGATGATATCTCTGCAAAATCACGGGACGCAGCGCAAACTTTGGACATGGAATTTATGGTACGCTCTACCGCCACCACCGGCGCTTACAATTACGCCGCCATCTCCGGCATCCCCTCGCTGCTTATCGAACGCGGCGGTACCGGTATGTGCCTGCGGCAGGATATCGACGCCTATAAAAACGATATCCACCGCCTCCTGCACAAGCTGGGCTGCATAGCCGCAGCGCCGCTGCTTCAAAAAGATACCCCCACCGACGTCACCAACGTCATCTACCTCGAAAATAACCAGGACGGCTGCTGGTTCCCCAATTTCCGCAGTGGCGACAAAGTAACCTGCGGCGCAGAACTGGGACGGCTCACCGACCTGTTCGGCACAACGCTTACCACCTACCACGCCCAGCAGGACGGCATCATCCTCTACCAATGCCCCGCCCTGTCGGCACCCCAAGGTACTGTTTTAGTGACCTATGGTCAAATTACAATTAACTAAAAAACTGCTGCTTGACAAAGCCACGGCTAACCAATTACAATCAAACTAATCTCTTTGCACTGCATATCGCTACAGTACAAACTGAACAGGCGGTAAACCTTTGGTTTTAGCGGCCGGGCCCACAGGGCAGCAGATAAACTATTAAACATCTGCGGGACAGTAGTAGTTCCGCAGATGTTTTTATTTATATCTGTTCCGCTGCAAGAGTAATACCAGGGAGGTTATCCACCATGCAGGACAAGATCGCACAGGCCGAACGTCTGGCCATGCAGGTTTCCATCAACAGTATCATCGTCAATCTTATCCTCTCCGTCGGCAAACTGGCCGCAGGCATTTTAGCCAACTCTGCCGCCATGGTCTCCGACGCCATCCATTCCGCATCCGATGTCTTCAGCACCTTTATCGTTATGGCCGGCGTCAAAATCTCCAATAAGGCCTCTGACGCCGAACACCAATACGGACACGAACGTCTGGAATGTGTAGCCGCCATCATTTTAGCTATCGTTTTAGCCCTCACAGGCATTGGCATCGGCTATAGCGGCTTGGAAAAGATCATGCACGCCAGTCCCGGCGACCTGAAAATACCTGGCAGCCTGGCCCTCGTCGCCGCCAGTATTTCCATCATCGTCAAAGAAGGTATGTTCTGGTACACCAAAAAGGCCGCCGTCAAAATAAACTCCAGCGCCTTGCTGGCCGATGCCTGGCACCACCGCAGCGATGCTCTCTCCTCTATTGGCAGCTTCGTCGGTATCTTGGGCGCCCGCTTGGGCTACCCCATTTTAGACCCCCTCGCCAGCGTCATCATCTGTGTGATGATCGTTTATGCCGCTTACGATATTTTTAAAGACGCCATCGATAAAATGGTCGACCGCTCCTGCGACGAAGCCACCATCAATACCATGGCCGCTCTTATCGAAGCCCAGCAGGGCGTTGACCATATCGACGTCTTACAGACCCGTAAATTCGGCTCGCGCATTTATGTAGACGTAGAAGTCAGCGCCGACGACAATCTGACGCTGCTGGAATCCCATACTATTGCCGAAAATATCCACAAAGCTATCGAAAACAATTTTTCAGAAGTCAAACACTGCATGGTACACATCAACCCCTGCAGCGAAAAACACCACGACTGAATAATAAAAGCCGTACAGAACAAAATGTTCTGTACGGCTTTTTGTTAGTTGATTGCAGTGTCTCAATGCCTAAGCGGCATATATACGTTGATAAACATGAATTATCAACGCATTCTCTTGGTCATAAAACCAGTCACTAAGAAGTTCTTTGCTTTTTTAGAACTTCCAGACAAAATTGACATTAACCGTTAAACCTTGTTTTTTCCCAACCCAACCTTGCAGGCCAATGTCTACAGCCGGGTCGTTAGTGCATTTAGGCTGCCAAATATAGCCAACTTCAAGCATACCACTACTGCCTTTAATACTTGGCGACGGCGTACTTAGCCCTTTGACACTCGCTCTAGCTTCACCGTCAAATTCATATTCATAGGCAAATCCTGCATAACCGATAGTGCTGACTCCGTAATCCTTACTCAAGCGACCGCCAATGCGTGTTCTAATGCTTTCTATCGCATCAAAGTCATATACTTCGCCGTTTCCCTCACCTTTTAAAGCCACACTGTCTCCATTTTGATGGTTATAAAGTAGTTTCGCATATAAATCTGCTTTTACTGTTGCATTCAATTTGCTTACTTTACCTATTCCCAGATGCGCGCCATAGTAAGCGCTACCGCCGTCATAAGACGAAAATACAGCGCTACCGCCACTGCCGATCATATCCCCACTGGCGTAATCTACTTCTAAACGTCCATAACGTATGCTGCCTTCATAGTACATCCCTGTTTTATTATCCTGGCGGGCAAAAATGCCTAACCCGTAATACTTCGTATTACCGTCGCCGCGTATACCACTGTCAAGATAAGTTGTATAATTGCCCCAACCACCTTCTACAAAGGGTCCATATGTTAACTGTCCTGATTCACTGTTTGTTGTCTTCGCAGTACCCAAAACGATATTATAACCGGTCACATCAGCATGCGACCCACTTTTATAACGCATCTTGCCAGCATGAGCCGCACCAAAAATAGGATTATTTTTCTCTCCTACAGTAGCTACTCTAACGGCATCAAGAATACCTTTATCTACCAGCAGATCACTGCCGTTGTTCAAAAAGCCTAATGCTGCTGTTTGTGTTTCTACAGGCGACTTACTTTGCTCAGTTGTTCCTGTTGCACCATGAGCGATATTAGTGACTTTGGTCACCAGATCATGATCTTCATTTTTAAGTGCAGTTGCAAAATCATAAACTATACTGACACCTTGCTGCAATTTGCCATAAGTTACATCGCCTTCAGTAATAGTACCTTTTTCATTATGGATCAATGTAATCTCTTCATTCATTTTCAATAAAGGTGCACTGCCAAGTACACCAATATTGACTGTGCTACCGCTTAAATTTAGCCCTAAATTATTTTTCAAAGTCAAAACAGTTTCATCCGCAGCCATATTCTCTGGCAAATAAAAATTATAAGTATCAAAGTTTCGAATATCCCCTACCGAAATGTCTTTGGTATACAGATTCAGTTTATTGCCCACTACCTCGCCGCCACTATTACTGAAGCCACCATATAATATTGCATCATCAGCAAAGACCGGCGCGATACCACCCTTCCCTTTGATATTAATTTCATTGTCTGCCGCCGTACCACTTTCAGTATAGGCACCATAAATTTCTTTTTTCAACGTACCGCCACTGATAGTTACACTGTTACCAACGGCATCGCCAGAGCCTTCAGTATAAGCACCCATAACAGCAGCATTGATGGTACCACCGTTAATAATAACTTTATTTTCACTCAACTTGCCTGTTCCAGTTTTTTCATTAACAGCACCACTTATCGTAACATTGATTACTGTCGGCTTACCGCTTTCTTCTTCAATTATGACTTCATTTTTTTCAAGATCACCGGTTCCTTTAGAATAACCGCCATAAATACCACCAGAGCTAACTTTTACAGGCAGCGTAACTCCGCTTACTCTAACTTTATTACCGCTGACTGTGGCATTGCCATCCCCTGCTCCCTTGTAACTTTCTAAGACCAGTCCCCCAAAAACCAACACATCTTCTGCAAAAATTCCGCCACTTATATCAACATTATTGCCTGTAACAGATTTATTGCTGCCTTCTCCATAAGCTCCACTGATCCAGCACCCATTGATGAAGTTGCCATCTTTAATAATCACACTGTTATTTTTTAATGAAGCCAGCTTTCCATTGCCAAAAGCACCATAAACTTCTTTCTGTATCGTAGCCTTGGCATTTTGGATAAGCAAAGAATTACCTTCGCCATAACAACCTTCATATGCACCTGTTACCCAAGCACCATAAACAAACTTTAAATTAATATTATTACTCCCATTAGCACTGCCTACTATTATTTGATTGTTGGTAACCTGTCTTGCTTCTCCACCAATCGCACCATTTAGCCCCATCTCAATATCGAATTTATCATTATCGCTGCCAATAACAATTTTATTCCCATCAGCTATCAGCCTGGACTTGCCACCCGTAACATGGGAATTACTGCTGTGATTAATACTTATTGCCTTGTCTATTGCTGTAATATAGATTTCATTATTATTGGCATGACTGTCCGGAGTACTGCTAGTACCACTCTCCCCGCCATAAACTCCGCCACCAACAGTACCTCCTGTAATATAAATTTTATTATTATCCGCGTTATTACCATTAGTTTTACCGCCTATTACATGACTACTTACATCGCCATTAATACTTATAATATTACCGTTAGCAGAACCAGTCCCCTGCGTATAACCACCGTACAACCTTCCACCAACAGTAACTCCATCCTTAACAGTCAGTATATTACCATCAACATTACCAATAGTATTACCACCATTACTGATATACCCGCCATAGACGTTGCCAGTTACAGTAGTATCAATGACAAGATTTTGATTATCGGCACTACCTGTTGCGTCTGTTACTACTTGTCCTGCATAATCACCTGCTGTTGGTGAATCTGCCGTTCCGCCTGTATTAGCTGCCCAAACAGATGTACTTGCCATATCGGTTAACGATAATGTAACTGCCAAAATCAAAGCTTTTTTCTTCATCCTCATCTCTCCCTTAGTTTTGTTATTTTTGGCCCCAGCAAAATTATTGAACCTGCCGTGGCCTTGTCTCTTCACCATGACCTTAAAGCTGCACCGAGTTTTTGCTGATCTGCAGAACTTTCAGTAGCAGGCGCACCTCTTCGGCGCTGTAGTTTTCTTCCGGCTCTGCGCTGGATTCCACTTCTTCTTCAATACTAAAACTGCCGCTGATGATATCGTCCAGCTTACATTCAAACAAATTGGCTACCCGCATCAGCAGCCGCAGGTTTACCGAGACCCGCCCAGCTTCGATATTGCTCATATGTGTCTGGCTGATGCCCAGTTGTTTAGCAAGCTGCTGCTGATTGACCTGACGCAGAGTGCGTAGCAGCTTGATTTTGCTGCCGATTCCCTGCAAACTTTGCTCGTCGTACACCTTTTCACTTCCTCGCTTATAAAAATAATAACCCTTGTTTTATTTAATTATTTTTAAAGTAAAACTTTATGGTTTTTGAAAGTTTATGCAATAAATATTCATTTAAGTAATATCTCCTGTCATTATAGCACGTTTGTCCCCCCCCGCAAGACACTTCAGTTGGAAATAAAATTCACTATCGAGGTCTTGCACGATCCCCTTGGCACTTGCCTTACTTTAAAAGCAAAAAACAACCAACTGCTTTGCAATTGGTTGTTTTTGTTTGCACCATCTTGTTTATGCTTAGTGAAACCAACGATATAAAATCTGGGCCATTAAATAAAAATCTACCTGCTGACACAAAGGCGCCCAAACAGTTGTCCTGCTCCGCATAAAGACTAAGGAATTGTTACAGGTAAGTTAAAAAAACAGGACTGCCAAGTTTGGCAGTCCTGTTTTTTTAACTTACTAAGGTTTTAGCAGACGCACCCCTACGCCTGCTAATGAAGGAGGAGAAAAGGTATTTTTATTCTTAAGAAAGGCCTTGTAAACAACAAATGAGCTACAAAATAGATGCCGAACAGAGTTAAAATGTGTCCGGCATTTCTACTCTGTACAACAATCAATATTTCGACCGGCAAGAAAGTGACAGTCATAAGAAAAGACCGTCTTCTCAAGGCGCGAAGACGGTCAAATGTTATCAGTCAAAGCGGTTCTGCCACTCTCACATAAACAGAACCTCATTGGTTAAAAACATCTCCTTCCTGTCTCTCGCAGGTCAAGCAGTGATGCTTATACGGGCTGTTTTCCGGCTCCAGATATTACCCCGGCTTGTGCGGGGACTGACCTGTTACGGTGACGGGATCGCATCAGATTCACACTGATCGACATTTAAGTTCACAGAACACCCATATGAAATATTGATTTGTTGTATTAATTATAAGCATTACTAATTACTTTGTCAACACTCTTAGTAGAAAATCGGCGAAATATTTTTGCTGCAACAAGTTATCAATAAGTACTTTTGATTGATCTGTTTAAGGATGTGAAATGCACTTAGCCTGACTTTAGCAGCACAGGCCAAGCGTATTTTTTAATAGGCGTCGACGCCGCCTTTACCGCCGCCAACGACACGTACATTATCCACTTTAAAGGCGGCTTTGATCTGCTCAAGCCAACGGCTGACTAAAATAGTCCGCACTTTTTCGTCACCGGTAAGAATAAGCATGGAGGAACCACTGATATTGATATTTTCGATACTGTTGACGTATTTATTAAAATCGAATTCACCCATTTGTGCTTTCAATGTTCGCAGCCCTGCCATCAGAGCCGGTTTTTCGAGGACGGCACGCACTTCAAATGCAACAAATTTTTCGGTCTTTAAGCTGTTATTGGGGGCATAAACAAACTCTTCTTCCAATTTTCCGCCTGCACCTACAAAATCTTCTGTCATGGTCATCGCTCCTTCCATCAATTATCTGTTTGCTGCAAACTGTCGAGCACCAGCAGGATATTATTGCCTATCTCAGCATAAAATTTTATTGTATCATCTTTATTAACGTCCCAGGCTACATGCATGGCACTGTTTTTATCTGCGTAAATCTCGTTGAACTTCTGCTGCATTTCTTTGGCAAGCCTGACGTGCAGCATTACATTATATTTTTTCAATCTGTCGTCTACAAGTACATAGTGAGAATCGATCACTTGCAAGCCATAACGCTTTTCCAGCAAAGGGAACAGTCCCTGAAGCGGATTTTTTTCAGTCATTGCAATTCCTCCTTATTAAAACCGGGCGCAGCCATTGCAAGCTGCGCCCGCAGGTTGGAGTATGATTTTTCTGATACGTATTTTTAAATTAGCTTATTTGATTTCAAAGGGCGAGCTGGCATCCACGTTTCTACCAGACAGGCTGGTCTGAGAAAATTTGCCGATCAGCTCCTGCACCGCCAGAGTAGCGGTCAGCCTGCCTTCAACTACCGCTTCTTCGATGCTGCCTTTGCAGGCAACTATTTCGGGTGCACGGTAGAAAAGATTACGCAAATGTTCTTCGACCATCGTGTAGACCCAGGACAGCGTCTGCTGCTTCCTGCGTTCGGTCAAAACACCGTTGCCGCGCCCCTGCTGCATAAACACTTCAACAACATCATGCCACCGTTCCATAATGCCCGCGCCGGTAAAGGCCGAGCAGGTGTAGGCTTTGGTCAGCCAGTTTTCCGTAGCCGGACGTAAAAATTGTAAAATTCTTTCGTATTCGGCTCTGGTAACAAAAGCCCTTTGCTTGTTGTCGCCATCGGCTTTATTGACGACGATGGCGTCAGCCAGTTCCATGACGCCTTTTTTCATCCCCTGTAATTCGTCGCCGGCACCGGTGAGCACTACCAGCAAGAAGAAGTCGACCATAGAGCGTACGGTAGTTTCACTTTGGCCTACGCCAACGGTCTCTACCAGAATGGTATCGTAGCCGGCAGCCTCGCACAAAAGCAGCGTTTCGCGGCTTTTGCGGGTAAGTCCGCCCAAAGTACCGCCTGAAGGCGAAGGCCGTACAAAAGCATTTTCTTCGCGCGACAGCTGTTCCATACGGGTTTTATCGCCCAGGATACTGCCTTTGGTAACAGTACTGGAGGGATCGACCGCCAGTACCGCAACTTTATGCCCGGCTCGGCACAGATTAGTACCAAGTGCTTCGATAAAGGTTGATTTACCTGCACCCGGTACGCCTGTGATGCCGATACGTGACGATTTTCCAGTATAAGGAAGCAGTTTTTGAATAACTTGCTGCGCCATATTAAAATGGGCGGCAGCATTGCTTTCGACCAAGGTAATGGCACGGGAAAGTACCATGCGGTCACCTTTTAAGACACCGTCTACATAGTCGTCCACATCCAGGCGTTTTCTTTTGATGACCGGAGCGGATTTCCGCTCCGGATCGATAGTGATATTCGGCATACCTTCATGGCCGCCTTTGACGCCATACATTACCCGGCAGGCAAATTTGTCGTCGTCTTGTTGAGGCACCCAGTCAGGCTTGTAGGTTTTTGTCATAGCTTAGTCCGCCAGACGTTTGTTCAGCTCTTCCAATACTTTTTTAGCGCAGACAGGAATAATGGTGCCGGGACCAAAAATCGCTGCCGCACCGTGTTCGTAAAGATAATCGTAGTCTTGGGCAGGAATTACACCGCCAATAACGACCATGATATCTTCACGTCCGCGTTTTTTGAGTTCTTCTATCAGCTGCGGCATCAGGGTTTTATGGCCTGCTGCAAGCGAGCTCATACCGACGATATGTACGTCGTTGTCGACCGCGTCCTGAGCGGCTTCGTCGGGAGTTTGGAACAAGGGGCCGATATCTACGTCGTAGCCCATGTCTGCGAAGGCAGTAGAAATTACTTTCGCCCCACGGTCATGTCCGTCCTGGCCCATTTTAGCGATATAGATACGAGGACGGCGGCCTTCGCGCTGTTCAAAGTCGTCGGTCATTTGACGCACTTCTTTGATAACGTCTTCGTCGGCAAATTCGCTGCTGTAGACGCCGGAAATAGAGCGAATGATCGCTTTATGGCGGCCACAGACTTTTTCGACAGCGTCAGAGATCTCGCCTTTGGAAGCACGGGCACGGGCTGCGTCAACAGCCAGCTCCAGCAGGTTGCCTTCGCCGGTTTCCATAGCGTGGGTGATAGCACGCAGGCAGCGCTCAACTTTTTCGTTGTCGCGGTTGGCACGCAGTTTTTTAAGGCGTTCGATCTGAGCCAAACGTACGGCAGTGTTATCGACTTCCAGAATATCCAATGGATCTTCTTTTTCCAGACGATAGTCGTTGACGCCGACTATCTTTTCGGCACCGGAATCGATGTGTGCCTGACGGCGTGCCGCTGCTTCTTCGATACGCATTTTCGGCAGGCCGGTGTCGATAGCTTTAGACATACCACCAAGCTGTTCGACTTCCTGGATATGTTCCCAGGCCTTTCTGATCAATTCGTTGGTCAAAGCTTCTACATAGTAGGAGCCGCCCCACGGATCGATAACTTTGCAGACTTTGGTTTCGTCCTGGATGTAAAGCTGCGTATTACGGGCGATACGTGCCGAGAAATCTGTCGGCAAAGCGATCGCCTCGTCCAACGCGTTGGTGTGCAGGGATTGAGTATGACCCAGGGCTGCCGCCATAGCTTCGATACAGGTACGGGTGATGTTGTTAAACGGATCTTGTTCTGTCAGGCTCCAGCCAGAGGTTTGCGAGTGGGTACGCAGCGCCATGGATTTGGTTTTTTTAGGACCAAAGGAGTTGACGATTTTTGCCCACAGCATACGGCCGGCGCGCATTTTGGCAATTTCCATAAAATAGTTTTTGCCCATGGCCCAGAAGAAGGACAGACGCGGTGCAAACTGGTCAATGGTAAGGCCGTGTTCGGTACCGGTGCGCAGATATTCCAAGCCGTCGGCCAGGGTATAGCCCAGCTCGATATCGGCAGTAGCGCCAGCTTCCTGCATATGATAGCCGGAAATGGAGATACTGTTGAATTTAGGCATATATTTGGAAGTATATTCAAAAATATCGCCGATGATGCGCATGGAGGCAGTTGGCGGGTAAATATAGGTATTACGTACCATGAATTCCTTCAGGATATCGTTTTGGATAGTACCTGCCATAACTGATTTATCAACACCCTGCTCTTCGCCAGCCAGGATGTAGAAGGCCAGGATAGGCAGTACGGCACCGTTCATGGTCATAGATACGGACATTTGGTCGAGCGGGATGCCCGAGAACAGGATTTCCATATCCAAAATGGAGTCTACAGCAACGCCTGCTTTACCTACGTCGCCGACAACGCGCGGATGATCGGAGTCATAACCACGATGCGTTGCCAAATCGAATGCGATAGAAAGGCCTTTTTGGCCTGCGGCCAGATTACGGCGATAGAAAGCATTTGATTCTTCAGCCGTAGAAAAGCCTGCATATTGACGTACCGTCCAGGGACGGGTTACATACATGGTAGGATAAGGACCACGCAAAAACGGCGGTACACCTGCCATATAAATCAAATGTTTACAGTCTTTGTAAGCGTTTTCGTCATATAACGGCGCTACATTGATCTGTTCCATGGTACGAGCAAAATTTTCTTCAAAAGATTTTCCTGTTTCTGCTTTTAAGCGGTCCTTCCATGCTGCGATATCCGCAGGTGTCGGAGCGGTTGCCTGCTGAAAGGGAATTTGACTAAAATCAGGAATTCTTGCCATCTCAGAACATCCCCCTTTCTTTTTGCATACCCAACAAGGTTTCATAGCAGTTGGATTTTACGCTGATGTAATCATCCATACCTGCGGCATCGCAGATCTCTTTCAGTTCTTTAGACGGCGCGCCGGCCAGGAATACTTTCATATTCGGTTTAACAGCTTTAATGCCTTTGGTAACGGCAGGTGCCAGTTCAGGATAAGTGGCATCGGTCGAGCAGACGATAGCCACATCGGCATCAGCATCCAAGGTTGCCTGTACCGCTTCTTCTACTGTGGAGAAGCCGTTATTGGTAATAACGTCAAATTCGGCTACCTGCATAAATGAGGTAACAAAATCGGCGCGGGCTTTATGCTGCGGAATCGGCCCCATATTGGCCAGGAATATCTTGACGTTTTCGCCTGTTTTAACTTTAAAGTCTGCCGTACGTTGACGCAGTTCTTCGTAGCGTTCTGTCCAGCGGTGCGGTAAAATAGCTTCCACATTGATGCTGTGGCTTTCGCCGCTCAATGCTTCGGAGATCTCGCCCATGGTAGCGCCTTTCAGCAAAGCCTTTTCGGCCAGTTCTACAAGCGAACCTTTTTCGCTGGCATCACTTTGATAGACTTCTTTTAAAACTTCGATAACGGCTTGAGTATCACGGTCAGCTTCGTTTGCTTCCAAAGCGGCCATTCTTTCGGCACGCAGTTTGGCAAAATCTACTGCCGGAACTTCCAACAATTCTTCCGTCATGTTAGGATACATATTGTTGCCGACCGCACGCTCTTTGCGAGTCGCCAGATTTTTGAAGCGGTCTGCCAAAATTTCTTTGACGGCAGCTTGTACTTTGCCGTTTTCAAGAGCAGCTAAAATACCGCCATGAGCTTCGATATCCTAGAATTTAGCCCAGGCTTTTTCGGTAAATTCTTCTGTCAACGATTCGATATACCAGGAACCACCTGCAGGGTCTACCGGCTGCAGGAAGTTGAATTCATGCTGCAGCATGATTTGAATATTGCGGGCGATACGGCGCGAAAATTCGTCGCTGGGACGGATAACGTGATCGAACGGTTTGACAAACATACCGTTGATGCCACCGACTACCGCCGAGAAAGACTGGCTTGCCGCACGCAGCAGATTTACATAGGGATCGTATTTGGTTTGCGTAAAGGTGGAAGTGCTGACAAACAGGTTGATTTTTTTAGCAGCTTCACTGCCGCCACAGGCTTCAACAATTTGCGCCCACATCATTTTTACGCTGCGCAGCTTGGCGATTTCCATAAAGAAATTGGCGCCCAGGCTGAAGTGGAAGCGTACATGTTTGCAGAATGTATCTACATCGATACCGCGGCGCTCCATAGCTTTGAGGTAAGCAATAGCTGTGCTCATAGCGTAGGCAGCCTCCTGGATATCGTTACCACCCCCATCATGGTAAACATCAGTATCGACAATAACGGTGCGCAGCTCGGGAGCATTCTTTTCTGCCCAGGCAATGCTGTGCGCCATTTCATCATAATATTCATCCATGGAGCGTGGCAATTTGCCATCAGCGGCCAGTTCACCGATAGGGTCTGCTACCAATGCGCCTGTAAGTTTTTTCAGCTCGCAGCCGCGTTTTTTGCAGATCGCCGCTACTGCTGCCAGCAGGGCGATATTGGAAGCGCCGGCATACAGCGACAGTTCGTTTCCTTCTAAATCGATGTCATCTAATGCAACAGCCAAGTCTGCTAGTGTAGATAATGATACGCCTTGATCGGCAAATTCTGCAGCTTCTGCGTCCTTCACGTCGATACCCTTGCGGGTGGCAGTATCCAATACAAAGCTGATGGCTGTAGTTCCCTTTAGTAATTCTCTTTTTTCTATGGCATTTACTTCGGAAGGAGTTTTGCCGTCACATTGTTGAGCGATCGTCCACGGTTTGGCGATATAACCGCTGGCATCTGCACCGCGCAGATTGCTGGCTTCACCTGGATATGTTTTCGGATGAGTGAGCTGTTCTAGATCTTTGGGCAGGTAAATAGGGTCTAAGGTTATGCCCTCATAGGTTTTAGTAAACATGCTCTTATCAAAATCCGCGCCTTTTAAGGCTGCAATCGCTTCTTCTTTCCATGTTTCGTAAGAAGTAGGCTCAAATTCATCAAAATTGATTTCAGGAATTGCAGGTTGTTCCATATTTTTTTCCTGTTCCATACACGGCATCCTTTCATTGATTATTTTTTGTGCCGGGGTAATAAGCGATTCACCTCCTGTATTTTTGCTGTCTTAAAGTATTGCAGAATGGTTCGAGTATCTCCTACCTAGACTGCTTCTATAAGTTTTCCCTATAAAAAAGCAACCACCACAAAGCTGTTGTGATGGTTGCTTTTGCTGCGTACCCCTACGCAAACAGAGGGAAGAAGGTTCTTGCACAAAGAGAACTTGAGAATGGCAATAAACCAGACAGGCTGTCCAGACCTGTCACAAACAAATATATACACTGATGGCTTGACCTTTCACAGCGAGATCTAGCCATCACACATCGACCTCGTGGCGCTCAACGGCGCAGAAAAACAGAAAACCGTTTTCTTAATATAAAATAATTAAGAAAAACGGTCAGAAATTCACAGCAAAAGATTCGCATCCCGTATTTACCCAAAATACGAATTTTGCAGCATCTCCTCCCCGTCTCTCGCAGGTCAATCAGCGATGTAGCTAAAAGGCAGTTCTTCTGACTCCGATTCATAGCGCGCTTCACCTTCCCAGATTATCCAGTGGTATTTTGAAGTTTGCTCCTCGTTACAGCGGCGGGACCGCGTCGGAATTACACCGACTTCTCTATTAAGCTCCGTAGAGCACCTTTAGCTTACGATATTCATTTGATGTCTTAATTATATTTATTACTATTTCCTTTGTCAAGTCTTTTAAGATATTTTTTTATATGTTTTGCACTATAAATAAAACAGCGTTATAGTTTACTGGTCAACAGTAAGCTATAACGCTGTTTAAATCGCTACTTTCTTTTTAAAATAGGCAGTGATGGCTAAAGGCACACAGATATTCAAAAACAGGAGCCGCACAAGCTGATATGTGAGGATGACAGAAACATCTTCGCCCATACTCATACCGGCCAGGCACATTTCGGCAATACCGCCGGGAGCCATAGCCAAAAAGGCGGTGATCAGTGAAAAACCGTAGCGGTCGGACAGGGACCAGGCCACCAGGACGCTGACGCCGACCATCAATATTATGCCACCGAAAATATAGGGCATCAGCTCGCGGGTAGCGGCCAGTTTTTGAGGTTCCAGCATCATCCCCATGTAAACGCCGATGCTGACCTGGGCCACCAGCATCAACAAGCCGGGCACGGGCTGCAGGCCGCCTAAAAAATACGACCCAGCAGCAGTTGCCAAAATTGGTCCCAGCAGGCGCGGCGTAGGGATACGCAGCTTAGTGGCGGCAAAGGCGCCTAAAAAAGACAACGGAACCAGGATAAGCCAGTGGATACCGCCTGCCGTCGGCACTAAAGCGTCGCTGCCCAGCACCTGCGCACCCAGCCCGTGAATGACTAAAAAGGGTACGGCAACGATAACGCCTACCAAACGCAGGGTCTGCATAACAACGACCACATTGGCGTCAGCCCGCGGGTCTTCTTCTGACATCAGCATCATTTGGGTGAGCCCGCCTGGCATAATGCCCATAACGCAGCTGATAAGATTGGCCGACGTATGCCGCGCTGTCCACCAGGCAATAACTACCGATACAGCAACTGCTATCAGCGTAGCTTCCAGCACGCCGAAGCTTTGCTGCACCATCTGCTCCCAGGTATGGGCGGTAAAATTGCGCCCGATACCGTAACCGGCGACTAAAAGGCCAAGCTCGCGCCAGCCTTTAGGCCAGCTGACGGCAGGGCCTGCCAGTTTGCAGGCCACGGCCGCGGCAATACCGCCCATCAGGTAGGGTATAGGCAGTTCCATTTTTAAAAATATTGTTCCTAAACAGGCTGCCAGAATAAACAGCAGCAATCGGTTCAACATAAATGCCTCGCTTAGTAATGCCCTTCCAACGCTGTCATGATGCGGCCGATCAGTTCACTGCGCATGGTGTTTTGCGTTGTGGAATAGGTCATGATACGGCTGTCGTCCAGACCCAGCTCGCGTTTGAACAAAGCTTTTTGAGCCATGGCGGTGTTTTTCGACAATTTATCGGCTTTGGTAAGGATAACCTGCACCTGTAAGCCACATTCCAACAGCCAGTGATAGCTTTCGATATCACTGTCCAATGGTTTATGCCTGATGTCGATCAGCTGACAGACCAGACCCAGATTATCGGAACCGGAAAGATATTTACTGATGAACCCGGACCATTTGTCTTTGTTGGTTTTAGCAGTTTTAGCGAAACCGTAACCGGGCAGGTCGACCAGGTAAAAGTCAGCCCGTTCTTCCTGGCCTTCGTTGGTACGCTTGGCCTGCAGGCCATAGAAATTGATGGTTTGGGTTTTACCGGGAGTAGAACTGACACGAGCCAGCCCATTCCTGCGGCACAGCGAATTGATCAGCGAGGATTTACCGACATTGGACCTGCCGATAAAGGCCGCTTCGATCATCGGCGGCGCAGGATATTGTTCTGCCTTGACGGCAGAGGTGATATATTGGGCGTGGATGATGTCCCAGATTCCTTTGTTCATCTTATTCCTCCAGAGCTAATTTCAATACTTGGTCCATATGGTTGACGGGCACAAATTTCATGGCCGCACGCACATTAGCGGGCAGTTCTTCCAGATCCTGCATATTCTGTTCGGGCAGCAGGATGGTTTTGACGCCGTAGCGGTGAGCTGCCAGCATTTTTTCTTTAATGCCGCCCACAGGCAGCACTTTGCCGGAAAGTGTGATCTCGCCTGTCATGGCAATACCTGCCTTAACGTGGCGTTTAGTAAGCGCCGAGACCATGGCTGTGACCATGGTGATACCTGCCGAGGGGCCGTCTTTAGGAATGGCGCCTTCCGGCAGATGGATATGGATATCGGTGTTTTCGTAAAATCTTTCGTCCAACTGTAGTTCTTTGGCACGGGAACGGATATAGGTATAGCCTGCTTGAGCGGATTCCTTCATTACTTCGCCCAACTGGCCGGTCAGTACCAGGCCGCCTTTGCCGTTGGTAGCCAGCACTTCTACTTTCAGCAGCTCGCCGCCGACGCTGGTCCAGGCCAGGCCTGTGCAGATGCCGATCTCGGCTTTAGGAGTCAGGTCGCTTTCAAGGAAGATGACCGGGCCTAAATATTTAGTCAGATTTTTTTCGGTGACTTTAGCGCTTTTGACCTGTTTGGTAACGATACGGTGCGCAGTTTTGCGGCAGATGGCCGCGATTTTGCGTTCCAGATTACGCACGCCTGCTTCGCGGGTGTATTCGCGGATAACATGGCGCAGGGCCAGTTCGGTGACGTTTAAGGTTTTAGAGGTTAAGCCGTGGGCCTGACGCTCTTTCGGCAGCAGGTGCAGCTCGCCGATCTTTACTTTTTCATCTTCCGTATAGCTGGTCAGCTGGATAACTTCCATTCTGTCCAGCAGCGCCGGAGGGATAGTTTCTACCGTGTTAGCGGTTACGATCCAGAAAACATGGGAAAGATCGAAGGGGAATTCGATATAGTGATCACTGAAGGTGTTGTTTTGTTCCGGGTCCAGCACTTCCAGCAAAGCGGATGCGGGATCGCCACGAAAATCAGAGGCCATTTTATCGACTTCGTCCAGCAAAAAGACCGGGTTCATGCAACCACAGGTCTGCATCCCGTGAATAATACGTCCCGGCATAGCGCCGATATAGGTACGGCGGTGGCCACGGATCTCGGCTTCGTCACGCACGCCGCCTAAAGAGACGCGGGTGAATTTACGGTTGATAGCACGTGCTACCGAGTGGGCCAGCGAGGTTTTGCCCACGCCGGGAGGCCCGACCAGGCAGAGGATCGGCCCTTTGCTTTGTTTTGTGAGGGCACGTACTGCCAAATATTCTAAAATACGTTCTTTTACTTTTTCCAGTCCGTAGTGGTCTTTATCAAGTACTTGAGCCGCTACTTCCAGATCAAAATTATCTTCGGTAAATTTGCCCCAGGGCAAGCTTAAAAGCACGTCGATATAGTTGCGGATAACGGCGCTTTCGGCCATCATCGGCGGCATCTTATACAGACGATCCAGTTCTTTATTGATTTTTTCGACTACTTCAGCAGGCAGCTCCAGCTCGGCCATCTGCCTTTTATATTCGTCGATCTCGGCCTGGCGTTCGTCGCCTTCGCCCAGCTCTTTGTTGATGGCTTTCATCTGTTCACGCAGATAGTATTCCTTCTGGTTCTGCTCGATCTGTTTACGCACCTGCTGGGAAATATTTTTTTCCAGCCCGGCGATCTCCAGTTCTTTGCACAGATAACTGTAAAGCTTGTTCATACGTTCTTTAACGTCGATAGCTTCAAGAAGCTGTTGTTTTTCTTCGACATTAATGGACAGGTAGCCGGCGATCATATCCGCCACACGGCCGGGATCGGTTTGATCCTTGAAGGTCAACAGCACTTCGCTGTTAACTTTTTTGCTGGCAATGATCCATTGTTCAAAGGTTTCGATCAGCATGCGGCGCAGAGCCTCAACTTCGGTATCGTCACTAACAACAGAATCCACCGGCAAGGCGTTGGCCTGAAAATATGTATCGACGGCTGGTGCTTCAATAACAGTTTCGACTTTAGCGCGTGACAGGCCTTCGACTAAGATGCGCAGCGCACCGCTGGGCAGTTTTAATAGTTGTTTGATTTCGGCAACGACGCCGTATTTGAATAAATCCTGCTGGCCCGGGTCCATTGTTACGGCTTCTTTTTGTGATACCAGCAGTATCTGCCGGTCAGAAGTCATAGCTGCTTCTACAGCATGGACAGAGCGTTCCCTGCCAACGTCAAGATTTATGATCATACCCGGAAATACCAGCATGCCCCGCAAGGGCAGCAGCGGCATCAAACGTGGTCTTGTTTCCATATATTTCCCTCCTTTGCCTGCGGGCTGTGCCGCAGCAAACGGTATTTTTCAATTTAAATTTTACGCTTAACTTTATTTTAACATAAAAAGGGGAAAAGGCTACGCCCCTTCCCCTTCTTTTTTTAATTGCTTAACTAGCAACTACCATTTTCGGTTCCATGTGCTCTCTGATAGCCGCTTCCGTAACCACGCATTTGATAACGTCGACACGGGAAGGCACCTCATACATCACGTTGCGCATTACTTCTTCGATGATAGCACGCAGACCGCGGGCACCGGCATTGCGTTTCAGGGCTTCTTCAGCGATAGCTACCAAAGCGCCGTCTTCAAATTCCAGTTCCACATTGTCCATAGCCAGGAAATGCTGATACTGTTTGATCAAAGCATTTTTAGGTTCCTGCAGGATCTTGATCAGAGCGTCTTTATCCAAAGAATCTAATGTTACCACTACCGGCAGACGACCTGCAAATTCAGGTATAAGCCCAAATTTCATCAAGTCTTCCGGCAGCACCTTTTTAAAGATCGTATCTGCTTTAGCTTCTTCTTTAGTTTTAATATCGGCACCAAAACCAAGGTTCTTTTTGCCTATGCGGGCGCTGATGATGTTTTCCAGCCCAGCGAAGGCGCCGCCGCAGATGAACAGGATGTTCGTAGTGTCGATCTGGATGAATTCCTGATGGGGGTGCTTGCGGCCGCCCTGAGGCGGAACGCTGGCAACGGTTCCCTCTAAAATTTTCAGCAGGGCCTGCTGCACACCTTCACCGGATACATCACGGGTGATCGAAGGGTTTTCGGATTTACGGGAGATCTTATCGATCTCATCGATATAAATAATGCCTCTTTGGGCACGGTCGATGTCGAAATCGGCATTCTGGATCAATTTGAGCAGAATGTTTTCTACGTCCTCGCCCACATAACCGGCTTCTGTCAGCGCAGTAGCGTCGGCAATGGCAAAAGGTACCTGCAATATTTTAGCCAGGGTCTGTGCCAGCAGTGTTTTGCCGCTGCCGGTAGGACCAAGCATCAGGATGTTGGATTTTTGCAGTTCCACATCCTTATCTTTTGCAGGATTATTCAATTCGTAGTTGATGCGTTTATAATGGTTATAAACCGCTACCGCCAAAGTTTTCTTCGCGTCTTCCTGACCGATTACATACTCGTCAAGAATATCTTTGATCTCTTTGGGCTTCGGCAGTTCATTTACATCGGCAGCAACAGTATTGGTTTCTTTCAAATCTTCCGTAAGCATTTCGTTACAAAGCTCGATACATTCGTCGCAGATGTAGACGTTATGACCGGCAATCAGCTTACGGACCTGACCTTCTCTTTTTCCACAGAAGGAACAGGTGATATTGCTGTCGTTCCCCTCGCCAAAGTTCATAGTGTTATCTCCTTAGTCTGCATCATTTCGCTTCTTCAGCTGCTGCTTTACGGGTCACAACTTCGTCGATCAGTCCGTAAGCTTTTGCTTCTTCACTGGTCAGGTAGTAATCGCGTTCGGTATCATGGGCGATTTTTTCTTTGGTTTGACCTGTATGTTTGGCTAAAATGCCGTTCATTTCTTCGCGGATACGTAAAATCTCACGAGCATGGATCTCAATTTCAGTAGCCTGGCCTTGTGCTCCGCCCAGCGGTTGATGGATCATGACGCGGGAATACGGGAGCGCATGGCGTTTACCGGGAGTACCTGCTGCCAGCAGCACAGAAGCCATACTGGCGGCCATACCCATGCAGATAGTAGAAACATCAGGTTTGATGTACTGCATAGTGTCATAAATGGCCAGGCCTGCGCTGACGCTACCGCCTGGGCTGTTGATATAAAGATGGATGTCTTTATTGGGATCTTCGGATTCTAAGAAGAGCAGCTGGGCGATAACGACATTCGCCATCGCGTCGTCGATAGGGCCGGTAACAAAAACGATTCTGTCTTTCAATAAGCGGGAATAGATGTCATAAGAGCGCTCACCCCTGCTGGATTGCTCTACAACGATAGGCACATAGTTCATGTCTTACACCCCTTTTCTTTAAGGTTATATTTTTTTGATAAAGTTGCATTAGCCGCCGGAAGCTGAAAGCGCCGGCGGCAAAATGCAGATTATTTTACGTTGTCGATAACAACGTGAGCTGCTTTGCGGCGCAGAATGTTAGCGAGCAAAAGACCCATGTTGCCATTAGATTTGATGATGTTTTTAACTTCTTCCAAAGTTGCGCCATGCTGAGCTGCGATAGTAGAAAGTTCTGCGTCAACGTCTTCCATGGAAACCTGGATGTTTTCTGCTTTAGCGATAGCGTCTAAAACCAGGTCGGTTTTGACGTTTTCAGTAGCAGTAGCACGTTGGTTATCGCGGATCTTAGCCATGTCCATGCCGGTATACTGCATGTACATTTCCAGGGTCATTTTACGGCTTTCGAGGCTCATGCGCATTTCATCAACCATTTGGCTGATACGGTCTTCGATCATGATCTCGGGCACTTCAAATTTAGCGTTGGCAACAGCGGCATCGATCAATGCTTTTTCATATTCTACTTTAGCATTGTTTTCAGCATTTTGCAGCATGCGTTCTTTGTAAGCAGCCTTAAGATCGGCAACAGTTTTATATTCGCTGTTAGCTGCAACATATTCGTCATTCAGCTCGGGCAGCTCTTTGCGTTTTACGTCTTGAACATTAACTTTAAACACAGCTTCTTTACCAGCCAGCTCTTTTACAAAGTAATCTTCAGGGAAGGTTACGGATACATCAGTAGCGTCGCCTTTTTTGAGGCCTACCAGCTGATCTTCAAAGCCGGGGATAAAGGAGTTGGAACCTACTTCCAGAGGATAGCCTTTACCTTCGCCGCCGCTGAACGGTTCACCGTCCACGGTGCCGGCAAAGTCGATGATGGCGAAGTCGCCTTTTTCAATGATGGTGCCTTCTTCGGCAACTACCATTTTAGATTGACGGTTGCGCAGTTCTTCTACTGCAGCGTCAACGTCGGCATCTTCAACAGCCACTTCTTTTTTTTCTACGGACAGACCTTTGTAGTCGCCCAGTTCAACTTCCGGTTTCAAAGTAACTTTGATAGTCAGTTCCATATCTTTGTTTTCTTCAAAAACAGATGCTTCAACCTTCGGGTCGGATACGGGGATCAGGTTTTCCTGTTCCAGGGCCTTGCTATAGCAATCGTTAGCAACGATCTCAAATGCTTCCTGTTTGATAGCTTCTTTGCCATAGTGCATCTCGATGATATTACGGGGTGCTTTGCCTTTACGGAAACCGGGGATGTTAACGCTGCCTGCAATCTTGGTGATTGCTTTTTTGAAGCCTTTATTCACTTCCTCAGCGGGTAAAGTAATTTTGAGGGTTGCATCATTCACAACTCTTTCAACAGATACGTTCATTAAAAAATCCTCCCTTAGGTTTTATATGTGTTTTAAAATTTAATAGCTTGTTCAAGACCAATATCAAAAGATACTGACATAAATCGCTCATAATATCATATCACAATGATTAAAAGTTGACAAGAAGCAACAAAAAACCCGGCAGCCTTCTGCCGGGTCAATATTTAGATGGAGCGGAAAACGAGATTCGAACTCGCGACCCCCTCCTTGGCAAGGAGGTGCTCTACCACTGAGCTATTTCCGCATCGATTAGCGACAAGATGTATTTTAAAACAGAACGTCATCTTTGTCAACATTTTTTTGAAAAAAATTCTATATTTTTTCACTTTTAAAAAATTCCCAGCACCAACTGGCTGATATTTTTTGAATGATCGGAAACGCGTTTCATATTGATCAGCAGCTCCAGCATGACGAAACCTGCCACCGGGTCGCAGCGTCTTTCGTTCAGCCGCACGATATGGTTTTTGCGGATCTCTTTTTGATATTGTTTGACCTGACGGCAAAGCCCCCATGCTTCTTCTGCTATCTTCTTATCGTCTTTTTCGAGGGCTTCCAGCGCTTTGCCGCTGGCTTCCAGCACCATTTTTCCTAAGGTGCGCAGCTCCTCTTTAGCTTCATCCGAAAACTTGACGTCGTCCTCGTAGATCATCCGCACTTTTTTCGCCAAGGTCTCGCCGTGATCGCCGATACGCTCGATATCGTTGCAGGCATGCAGAAGGCCGGTATGACGTGCCGACAGTTCCCTGCTCATCTGCGTTTCGCTCATCTGCGTTAAGTATTTAGTCACTTCTTCTTCCAATGCGTCTATAACGGGTTCGTGCTCCAGTACGTAGGCGATCTTGCGGCTGTCCATATCTTCCATGGCAGCGATGCTTAGCTCTACGTTATGACGGGCCATAGCGCCCATACGCAATACTTCTTTGCTGGCCAGGGTCATGGCGATAGAAGGTGTTTGCAGCATATTCACATCAAGATACAGAGGTTTGCGTGAAACCACGCCGTCATTGCCCGGCATCAGACGTTCCACAAGTTTGATAAACGGCGTCGCGATAGGCAGGAAGATCAGCGTGTTGATGATATTAAAGGCTGTATGAGCGTTAGCAATCTGCCGCGCGATATCATGCGCCGGCGATACGGCCAAGACCAGTTTGACAAACAAGCCCATAAAGGTGACGAAAATAATGCTGCCAATAAGGTTGAACAGCACATGGGCCAGAGCGACCCGTTTTGCCGTGGCGTTAGCCCGCCAGGCTGCCATGATAGCAGTGATACAGGTGCCGATGTTATCGCCCAGCAGAACCGGGATAGCGCCCTCCAGAGGGATAAGCCCCTGGCTGGCCATAGCTATCAGGATACCGATAGTGGCAGAGCTGGATTGAATGAGCACCGTCATCACGATACCGACGCCGATACCTAAGATGGGATTATGCGAAAACTTGCCGATAAAATCGACAAAGCCCTGATATTCACGCAGGGGCAATACGGATTGACCCATCATGCTCATACCCAGCATCAGGATACCAAAACCCAGCAGGACCTGCCCAAAATATTTGCCGCGGCGGCGTTTGGCCAGCATCTGCATGGCAAAGCCAATTGCCAAAATCAGGGTTACGTAATCAGTGAGTTTAAAAGCGATCAGCTGCGCCGTGATCGTAGTACCGATATTGGCGCCCATAACGATGCCGAAAGCCTGTTTCAGCGTCATCAGCCCGGCATTGACCAGACCGACGGTCATCACAGTCGTCGCACTGCTCGATTGCAGCACAGCCGTTACGACAGCGCCCAAAGCCACGCCTACGACCAGAACTCCGGTCAACGCTTCAAGTATTTTCTCCAGCTTCTCACCAGCAGCACGCTGCAAGCCTTCACCCATCAGCTGCATGCCGTATAAGAATAAGGCCAGACCACCTAAAAACCCAAAGAAATATATCATAATTTCCCCCAGTTCACACTGTTTTATTTTGTTCCTAATCTTTATTATACTAGATTTTACAAGGGCCTTACAAGAAAAAAACGTTTTCTTAACATCTTATTTTCGCGTCCCGCCGGGACTTTTGCTCCCAATAAAAAAATCCCCATATCTTTCGATATGGGGTAAATAAGCATTATAACATTTGTATACTCAAGCGTCTTATATCAACAATTTAAATGTTTGATGATCTCCATTATTTCTTCCACCGGCAGCACACTGCCGCCTGCAACGACCTTTTCGTCAATAACTAAGGCTGGCAAGGCCATAACTCCGTATGCTACCACGCGCCGCAAATCGTTGACACGTTCAAATTCGGCATGGCATTTGAGCTTTTTAGCCGCGATGGCTGCATTCTGCAACAACAATTCACATTGCTTGGTCATAGGCCCTAAAACCTTTATGTGCATTCGTATCACCTTCGCTTTTTCCTGTTCTTTCTCTATGCTTATAGCATAGCAAAAGCTTTTGTCTTAAGTTAGGCTAAACAGTGAACTTTATGTGAATTGTCAGAAAACTTTCTCAAAAGTAACTTTTATAAAAAAACAGACCGGCTCCCCGGTCTGTAAAATAATATTCTAAGCTAATGCCAATACTTTGTCCACTTGTGCCAAAATCTTAATTTCCAGCTCTGCCGCTTCCCGCTCCAGTTCCTCGAGCCTGGCCGCAGTAACGGAACGATAGGCTTCATTTTTGATCAGCTGCAAATTGATCCTGACGTTATAAATGGCACTGCGCACAGCTGCCCTCCCCGTCAGGGCGGCGACAGCCGCATCCGTAATGACGGCAGGATTGCCTAATTCGGCAGCTTCTGCCGCCAGCAGCAAAACCGACAAACTCTTTTCGCCTATTCGCAGCGGAATGGAAGCGGCCATTTCAGCGGCTTCCTGAATTTTAGCGGCACGCAGCTCTTTTTCTGTTTCGGTATTTTTGGGCATTTTATAACAGTTCATAAAGGCGTCAAAAACTCTGGCATCTTCCTGCGCCAGTACCAGCAGCTCACGCCGCAGATATTCGCCGGCAGCCAGCAGCCGTAGCATTTCGCCTTCCACTGCCATAAATTTCTCTTTGCCAACAGTCAGATTGGCGACCATGGATGTCAAAGCAGCGCCAACAGCACCGCTTAAAGCAGCGGCACCACCACCGCCTGGGACTGCGTCTTTCGACGCCAGTTTTGCTAAAAATTCTTCACAACTGAGCT
>OGZE01000114.1_pt1 | contig 60437 bp, 56 predicted proteins | sample 1576731 | NCBI WGS metagenome assembly OGZE01 (sample SAMEA3541503, study PRJEB24748) | human gut metagenome | biome: human gut; feature: human-associated habitat; material: faeces | place: China | collected 2012 | reverse complement strand
TCGGGGAGAGCCGGGACGCCGAAACCCTGCGCGGCATGATCGAAAGTGCGGAAACCGGTGTTGCCGCCTATTCCACGGTGCATACGCGCTCGGTGCCGGAAACCCTTTCACGCATCATCAATGTGTTCCCCGTGGAAGAACGCCTGCAAGTGTCGGTGACGCTGCTTTCCAGCCTGCGGCTGGTGGTCAATCAGCGGCTTGTGCCCAAGGCAGGCGGTACGGGGCGCGTGGCTCTGCGTGAATACCTGGCCTTCACGCCTGCAATTCGGGAGGCACTGCTGGATACGCCCCCAGAGCGGCTCATCCAGAAATGCGAAGCCCTTCTCGCTTCGCATGGGCAGCGGATGCAGGACGCGGCAACTCATGCCCACAATGCGGGCAACATTTCCAGAGAAAGCTGGCTGGCTGTCATGGCCGAACGGGAACGCAAAACTAAAGGATCTGAATAGTGAAAAGCGATGTTCTGTGGCGCGATACCGCGCTTTCTCCCAAAATCTTCATTCTGGATGCCCGCGCCGTTTTTCCTCTGGGCCTGTGGCTCTTTCATTGGGCTTGGTGGACGGCCTGCGTTGCGGTGGCCGGGATTGTTCTTCTGTTCCTTGTCCAGCGCACGGGCATGACGCCTTTGGCCTGCTTTCGTGCGCTGCGTGTGGCCTTTATGGGCAGGCGGCGAGAGACGCGGCAGCACGAGGTGCAATGGCGGCAACGCTGCCGTTGGTACACATAGAAATATATATTTCTATGCAATATATAAAAATATTTATCTATGGAGTTTTTATGAACGCAGAAAAACGTAACAGCTACGGCCTTTTTGATGCGCCTGTCCGTCTACCGGAAAGGGAACGCATCTCCCTTTCCAGGGACGACATCGAGCGGCAGTTGGAGGTCGGAGCCTTCTTTATGGGCCGGGACGAGGCTATGGCGGCGGGCTTTCTCAGTCCGCACGACGAGCCGGACACCGTGATTGTTGAAGTGCGGGAGGACGTATGAGCCAGGAACAGCCTTCGGAAAGAAAGAACCGATTCCAGATCAGCCGTGAAGTGCAGGAGGAGTTCGTCAACAGCGTGGCCGAAAACATGCTTTCCCTGGCGAGCACGGCGGGCCAGTGGCAGAAGCCCTGGACGGCGGACACACCGATGGGAATGCCCTTTTGCGTCACCACGGGCCGGGAGTATGGCGGGGCCAACATGGTCAAGCTCATGCTGACCGGTATCATCAATGGCTATCAAGATGATCGGTGGCTCACCTTCAAGCAGCTTCAGCAGGTGCAGGCCGATCATCCGGCCCGCGACATGAAGATTCGCAAGGGTGAAAAGGGCACCAAACTCCTTCGGCCCGAAGAACTTGCCTTCATCGTCAAGGAAGACGGCAAGTGGGAATACCTCACCGACAAACAGCTCAAGGACTTTGCCGACAGGAAGGAACAGGGGCAGGAAGTGCCCGAAATCCAGCGCATGACGCTGTTCTATCCGTTTACGGTGTTCAACACCGCGCAGATTGAAGGTTTTCCTCCGAAAGAACAGCAGTCCCACGCCATGACGGACGTTGAGCGCAACGATTTTGTGGAGCGTTTCATCGCCTGTACGGGCATTCCCGTGCAACACCACACAGGCGATGCCTACTACGAACCCAAGGCCGATGTGGTGAAAATGCCCTTCCCTGAACGCTTCATCAGCACAGAAGAGTATTATGCCGCCAAGCTCCATGAAACGTACCATGCCACCGGTCACGCCTCACGGGAAAACCGCAAAGAAAAACAGACCCACAACATCAAGAATTTCGCCTTTGAGGAAATGCGGGCAGAGATGTTCTCCATGCTGGCCGGGGCGAGGTTCGACCTGCCCATGCCTGAAAGCAATTCCGCCGCCTACATCAATAAATGGAACCAGACTTTTTCCGGCGGTGACGCCAAGGCCGTGTTTCAGGCGGCAGCGGAAGCGGCCAAGGTGCTGACCATCATGCATCAGTTTGAAATGGGCGAACAGCCCAGGGCGCAATGGTTCCCGCGCAGTGAAACTTGGCCGGGACTTGTGGCCGCTCAGGCGCAACGCGACGCGGCCACCGGCACTCATCTGGAAGAACACGCGCATGTCTCGGAAGTTGTAGCGGCCAAAAGCACGAACACGCCGCAACCGCGCCCCGCGCCGTCTTCCTTTGCCAAGTCGGCGGCTGCCTTTCAGGAAGCGGACGATCCCGTGGTCAAGGCACGGGTGCTGCTCCAGAACCCTGATCTTCTCAACATGGCACTCAAACAGGATTCCGATACGGCCCGGTCGCTGGCTTTGCTGTGCGATGCCTTCTCACAGACCTTGAGCATGGAACTGGATGAAAAAAACCGCGCCGTGGCCGCTCTCCCCGCAACCGCAACCGCCGCGCCTACTGCGCGGATGAGGATGTAGTCATGAATCTGCTGATTTTGGAATCTCCCGGCAAGGTGAAAAAGGTGCAGTCCTACCTTGGAAACGATTGGAAGGTGGTGGCCTCGGTGGGGCATGTGCGCGATTTGCCGGAGCGGGAGCTTGGCATTGCGCTGCCGGATTTTACCCCGGCATACGTTCCCACGGAACGCGGCAAAGAGGTGCTTAACCGCCTGAAAGGTTTGGCGGCTTCAGCCTCTGCCGTCTATCTGGCCACTGACCCTGACCGGGAAGGCGAGGCCATAGCCTGGCACATTGCCGATGCCCTGCATCTGAAAGCGCCGAAGCGCGTTACTTACGGGGAGATCACGGCTTCGGCCATACAGACGGCGGTCAAAGCTCCGCGCTCCCTGGATATGGCACTGGTATCAGCGCAGGAGGCCCGGCGTGTGCTCGACCGTTTTTGTGGCTATTTAGTCAGCGGACCGCTTTCCCGCGCCGCCAATGAGCGCCTTTCTGCCGGACGGGTGCAAAGCCCCGCAGTGCGACTGGTGGTGGAGCGCGAACGGGCCATTCAGAACTTTGTGCCCGTGACCCACTACGGCGCGGAACTGGCTTTTGCCGATGGCTGGTGCGCAACGTGGATCACCAAGCCCTGGCTGGAAAACGGGCAGGAATATTTGCTGAACAAGGCTTTGGCCGAACAGGCTGCCGCCGTGCGGTCTTTGGTTGTGCTGGAATGCAAGGAAACCGAGAGCCACACAGCCCCGCCCGCGCCCTTTACCACCTCCAGTTTGCAGCAAGCCGCTTCCAATACCCTCAAATTCACGCCCAAACAGACCATGCAACTGGCGCAGAAGATTTATGAGGGCGGCCATTGCACCTACATGCGCACGGATTCGCCCAATCTGTCGGCAGAGGCTGTAACGGAAATCCGTGCTTTCTGCGAAAGCCAGGGCTGGCCCCTGGTGGACAAGCCCCGTAGCTGGAAATCGAAGGAAGGGGCGCAAGAGGCTCATGAAGCCATAAGGCCCACCCACGCCGAAGTGGAAGAAGCCGGTGACACCCCGGATGAACAGGCTCTGTACCGGCTCATCCGGCTGCGGACGCTTGCCTCGCAACTGGCCGATGCCGTGTATGACGTGCGCGTTCTGCATCTGAAAGCCGAAGTGGACGCCAAAGAAGCTGTCTTTGAGGCCAGAGGGCGCGTGTTGCGCGACCTTGGCTGGAAGCTGCTCACCAGTACCGACGCGGCGACTCAGGATGAAGAGGCAGACGGGGATGCCCCCGAAAACCCCGTGCCCATGCTGACCGAAGGGCAAAACGTCATTGCTTCCGGCGGCAAGCTGCTGACGAAAAAGACCAAGCCGCCCACACGTTTTTCTGAGGCAAGCCTGGTTCGTGAGTTGGAGAACCGGGGCATTGGCCGTCCGGCCACCTTCGCCGCCATTGTGGATACCATCATGCACCGGAAATACGTCCGTGTCGAAAAGCGGCAGCTCGTGCCCACCCCCTTGGGTGAGAAGGTGGTGGATTTGCTCACCGGATCGTTCACCTTTCTGGATTATGAGTTCACCAAGGCAATGGAGGACAATCTGGACGCCATTGCCGGGGGCAAGGCCGCATACCGTGAAGTGATGAACAAAGCCCATGCCCGCCTTGTAAGCGAAGTGACCACCTTCACTTCAAAGTATCCTGGGCAAGAGCGCAAGGCCCCGGAACCCACCAATTTCACCTGCGATGCTTGCGGCAAGCCCCTCGTCCACATGAAAGGGCAGCGCAAAGACGGCTCCGGTGAGTACGATTTCTTCTCCTGCTCCGACCGTGACTGCAATACCAGCTACCCCAATGTGGACGGCAAGCCCGGCGAGGCCCGCAAAAAGCCTGAAGCCACCAAGTTCAAATGCAAAACCTGCGGCAAGGCTCTGGTAAAGCGCGAAAGTGCCAGAGGTTCCTTCTTTGGCTGTACCGGCTATCCCGCCTGCAAAAAAATCTACCAGGTGGGTGAAGACGGCAAGCCTGATTTCACGGCTAAAAAAGGAGGCAAGCAATGAAAACGCTGCTGTTGACCCTGCTGCTCGTGTTCACGGCAATGCCCTGTTTTGCCGGATCGTGCAGCGATACCCAGAGCGCGGCCACAAACGCCATCAGAGAGCGCAACGCCAAGGTGAAGGAAGCTCAGAACACCACCATGCCCGACCCTGAAGAAGACCGGGGGCCGCTTTCTGACTGCCTGAACAGCGTGTCCAGCATTGGAGATGCCTTTTCTCTGGGCGTGACCATACCGGGCATGGATCAGATCATCGCCGGCATGTGCCGGCAGGTGGATTCGCTGATTCAGAGCAAGATGAATGAGGCTCTGAGCGAAGCGCGTTCCACCGTCAATGGCATCGGGCAGAACAACCCTTTTCAGGTTTCCGGCAGCGGCAGCGATGTGGCGGGTTCGCTCATCCGCAAGCTGAAGTAATAGGGAAATATAAATATATGTTCCATAGAAAAATATATTTATATGCCGTTATGACGCTGTGCCTTCAAGGGGATGCGGCCTTTGCTGCGGATCGGGACAGGATCGCCGTTTCGCAGACAAGGCCGCTCACCTGGGAATGCGTCATAGGCGCTGCGAAACGGTTTAATCTGCCTCTGGCGGCACTGGTGGGCATTCTGGCAACAGAGGGCGGCAAGACCGGCGAGGCTCTCAGCAACACCAACGGCACTTGGGATTTGGGGGGCTTCCAGGTGAACACCTGTCACGTCAATGAGCTTTTGCGAGCTGGATTTTCACCTGAAGCTGTACTGCAAGACGGTTGCACCAATGCCTACGCTGCCGCCTGGATTTTGCGCAAGGAGTATGACCGTACCCGCAATATCTGGGATGCCGTGGGCGCGTATCACTCCCGCACACCGCATTTGCGTGACGCCTACCTGGGGCGGGTCAGAAAACATCTGGCCCGCTTGCAGCGCACGGGGCTGGATGCTCTGCCTCTGCACACGCGCGGGGAGGCAGGCCAATGAACGGACATAAGGAAGATTCGGGCAATGCCTTTTTCCTGCTGATCTGCCTAATGATTGCGGTGCTGTTTCTACTGCCGACCTGGTACGCCAACAGGGCGGGCAGCATCAACGGCGCGTTGCTGGATGTGGCAAAGACACAACTCACGGTGTTTTCGGCCTTTTCCGCTGAAGCGTATGAGGCGTGGGAGCGCATCACGCGGGCAGACCCCGCCGCTCTGGGCTGGGATCAGGTCATGGCCGTGCTTCGCTACAGCGGTAAATGGATACGCTGGCCCTATGGTCTGGCTCTGGTTGCCCTTGGTGTGGCCGCTATCTACATGGGCAGAACTGGCGGACTCATCCGCCGTCTGAACATGGAAAGCCTGCTCCAGCACAATGCAGAATCCTTTGCCTGCTTGCGGCCCATTGTGGGACGCGGCAAGCACCTGCTCTCGCCGGAGTCTTACGATGTCGGCCCCTGGCGCATTGCCCGCAGTCCGGTGCAATTTGCGCTGGAACACGGGCTGCTGCTGAATGCGGAAGGGGTGCCCTTCACGCAGGAACAGGCTTTGCGGCGCGGGCTGCCCAATGCCGATCTTCCGGCCTACGGCCATGCCCATCTGGACGAGGAAAAGACCGCCAGGGTGTTGCGCTTGCAACTCGGCAAAAGATTGCGGGGCTTTGGCGCACTGACCAGTGAGCGCAAAGCTCTGGCCGCTTCCTTTCTGGCCTACGCTGCCGGAGACAAAAAAGAGTGTCTGGCCCTGCTTGATGCGGTGTCGGCCTCCTACACGGAAAACGAGGTTCCGGCCTGCCTTGTTCTGACACAGCCCGCCTTTCAAAAAAAGGTGGCAAGAATCTGGAACTCCCACAAAAAACTCCGTTCCGCTTCGCTGCTGAAACGTCATGTGGCCTTTGAGCTGCCGTGGTTCATGGCCTTGCTGACCCTGGCCCGGCGCAAGGGGGTGCTGGCCTCTTCACAGTTTATCTGGGTACGGCCCGTGGATCGTCCGCTCTGGTACGCGCTGAATCAATGCGGGGGGCGGGCGGCCTGGGCAGAAGGCTTTGCGGCCTGGGCGCACTACGCGGCGGAAGAGAAAGCGGGCAAAACGTCACGGGAAATGCGCACGGCCCATGCCGTTGCCCGGCTGCGGGCCACTCTGGCCGCTCAGGGCTGGCTTACGGACATGCCACCTCTTTATGAATCCTCCGGCCTTAATCTGGACAAGGATGTGGTGTTTGCGGTGGTTGATGAAGTGCCCAAAGACTATGACGCCAACAATGATGCTGATTTATTGAAAGAATATTGAGGGAAGTCATGACGGAAAGAAAAGTACGCGGTCTGGAAGACAGAGAGGCTCAGGAACGTAAAAATCTGCTGCGTGATGTGCGCTCTCCGGCGCACAAGCTGGCGGACGCTCTCAAAAACGGCACGGTGCAGACCTGCGGCGTGTTCGGGGCGGGGGTGTGTCTGTTTGCCTTTCCAGTGGTGGCAACGCCATTCTTCGGACTTGGGCTTTTCTTTTTTATGCTGCGCTGCCTTTGCGTGAGAAATGAACGCCTTCCTTTCCGTATGCCCCTGGGCCTTTCCGGCACGGACAAGGGCGACCCTTTGCCCGGCAGGCGGGGCTTTGCCAAACCCGAAGGCATCTTCTTTCTCGGCAACCGCTTGCAGGACGGCAAGGAGCTGTGGCTCAAGGCCAAGGACATTCTTACCCATATGCTGCTTTTCGGCACCACCGGCTCCGGCAAGACGGAAACCTTGGTATCGCTCTCGTACAACGCCCTGGCTACCGGCAGCGGCCTTTTCTACATCGACCCCAAGGCTTCGCCCAAGCTGGCCGTGCAGATATGGCAGATGGCGCGATTTTTGGGGCGCGATGATGATTTTCGGGTGCTCAACTACGGCACAAGCGGCAAAGTCAAGGGCAAAAGCCCGCGCCGCCTTTCCAATACCAACAATCCCTTTACCTTCGGCAGCGCGGAAGCCCTGACGCAACTTCTGGTGTCGCTCATGCCCGCATCGGATGGGGCCAACAGCATCTTTGCCGATAAGGCGCAGGCGCTGATTTCCGGCGTCATGTACGCTCTGGTGGATTTGCGCGACAAGGGCTTTCTCAAGCTCTCCACCTCTGTGATCCGTGACGCCCTGGCTCTGGAAAAATGTGTGGAGCTGGCCTTGCGTCCTGAGCTGGACGCGGAGTCGAGCGCATCCATCAAAGCGGCCCTGGGCACGTCCGGCTGGATCGCCGGGCGGGAGATGAAGGATCAGCCGCCTTCGTTCGCGGAGCAGTTCGGTTATGCCCAATCCTACTTCGGCAAGGCGTTATCAAGCCTGACAGACACCTACAGCCATATCTACGGCGCTGAAGACGGCGAGGTAGACTTTGCGGACGCCATCATCCAGAGGCGCATCCTCGTGGTTCTCTTGCCTTCTCTGGAAAAAGCCCCTGCGGAATTGGCGAGCCTTGGCAAGATCAGCCTGTCGGCCATTCGCAATGCCTGCGCCGTGGGCCTTGGCGCACAGATTGAAGGTGACGTTGCCGATGTGCTGGAAGCCCTGCCCACGGACGCCATCGGTATTGGCCCCTACCTGTGTATCGTGGATGAATACGCGGCCATTGTGACACCGGGCTTTGAGGTGGTGCTGACACAGGGGCGCGGCCTTGGCATAGCGGCCATTGTGGCCAGTCAGGATTACGCGGGTATTCTGGAGGCCGACAAAAAGGGCGCACAGCAGATGGTGGCCAACACAAGTATAAAATCGTTCATGAAGATGCAAGACGCCGAAAAGACATGGGAATTGATACGCGGCCAGGCCGGACAAGGTACAGTTGTGCGCAGCTCCGGCTTTTCGGTCAACGATAAATCCGGCTCCATTTACGCGGACACCATGAATACCACCATCGAAAAAGAAGACCGTGTGGATTTACGCGATCTTCAGGAACAAATCGAAGGTGAGGCGCATTTCATTTTTTCCGGGCAGGTGGTGCGCGGCGATATGTTCTACGCCAACCCTTCACTCAAAAAGGCACAACTTCGGGTGCCGCAACTTATCCAGTTGGGACAGGAGGCAAGCTATGACGTGGCAGCCTGATGCATACGTCTCATTCAAAGATAGGGGCCAGTTTGGCAAGCACCTCATCCATAAATGCAGTGGGGAGCTGCTCAAGACGCTTACCGTGCCGCGCCTTCAAATCCAGGGCACGGGGCTGGTCACAACGCACAATCCCGGTTGTGCGCGTTCCGGCTCCTTCAAGAGAAACCGCAAACCCTGCCACGCGGGCGAAGTTGCCGCCAGAGGTTATGGGTACAACTATCGGCACTTGCGTCACTTTATTGAAGGCTTCCGGAGATACCACCAGCACGGGTCGGGTTCCCTGCTGCTCATGGCCTGCCGTGGGGTCAAGCCCCACAAGATAAATGTCGCCGCGCCGCATCAGATCAATTCCTTGCCGACAGGGGCCGCATCTGTCCAGCCGCTTGCGTCAACGGGCAAGGGGGCATCGGCATCGCATTGGGCCAACAGTTCCTGCATGGAATACCGCTTCTTGGGTTCAGGGCTGACGATCAGGCGTCCGCTTTCCACCATCAAATTCACCGTGGAACCTGACCGCAGTTGCACCATATCCAGAATGGCGGGGGGCACGGCCAGCATGACCGAACCGCCGACTTTTCGCAAATTGCTGGTGTACATTGTTCTTCTCCGTAAGTTTAATTTTTATATAACTCAACCCTGCAAAAAAGCAAGCACCCAGGAGGTGTCTCATGATTTCGCGGTATAGTGTTTTTTCAATAATAGCGGCGGCACTGATGCTTTTGTCCGTGCATGTGGCTCACGCCGGAACCCCCATGTCGGATCGTGTTGCTGTGGAAGCCAAAGTACGGGCCGAAGTGAGCAAAGACCTGGCGCTTCCCTACAAGCTCGACGAGGCATTGGTCGACCGCCAATGTCTGGACGGACGGGCGGTAAAGGATGTCCAGGGCCACCTGGTGGAATATTGGGTGAACTTGGAGTGTGGCTACTGCGGCGTTCGGGAACCGTTGCAAGCGCAAAGGGCCGCGCCGGATATGTGCATCGTGGTGCGCCATATTCCGACCGACCAGTATGGTGAATCCCTCAAAAAAGCCTTGAGCTATGAGGCTCTCAAAAAATTCTCGGTCAACGCTGCCAACCTCTTTTGGGACAAGGTGTTTCCCAAGACGGCGTTGGGCCTGCCCGTACCCTATGAAGCCTCGCTCATGCTGGCGTTTCAGGAAGCGGCTATTCCCGCAGACGCTTTTGGCGAAGCCCTGGGTAATGAAGCGGCCAGCATTGTGAATCAGGACATTCTGGCCGGATACGGGCGCATCGCGTCCACCCCCACCTACATTCTGGCGGGGATTCGCTTTCCGGCCTGTGATTTTACGGCGAACACGCTCCCCAAGGCGCTGGATTTGGCCAGAAAAGCCCGTGCAGGCGACAAAGACGCCGTGGAACAGATTATTTCCATCATCACCAACGGGCTGATGAACGAAAAATTACTCTGAGGCGGACAGTGCCCTTGTTTTTCGCTTGCCTTTTCTTGAGTAAGGAATACAAGGAAAGCAAGGAATGCAAACAAGGAGCAACACATGAAAATGGAAGTGGCCACACTGACCTCCAAGGGGCAGATCACCATCCCCGTGGCGGTTCGCGCAAAACTGAATTTGCAACAGGGCGACAAGGTTGTCTTTATTGAGGATGACCAGGGAGTCCGCATATTGAACGCTTCAGCTTTGACCTTTAACCAGGGAGGGGAGGCTGTGGCCGAAAAAAGGTAAGTATTATGGCCCGGTCACGCAAAAAGATCTATGATCCCCGGCAGTTGATGTTCAACTTTGAGGTAACGGCAGATCACATTGAACAACTTCGGCGTGAGAACGCTCACGCTGACAATATGGAGGTTCCCAATGCTCGACAGACAAACAGCCCCGCTGGAAATAGCCCGCACAGTGTTGCGACCCGAAACAATCCGGTCGGTGAGAACCGAAGGGTACACCAATTCAGCCTATTTGATTCTGGACAGGTGGGCACTGAATCAGCCGGACGAGTTGCGCCGTCTGGAAGCGATGGGGCCGATAGACTTCATGCTGGTGCTGAGTCAGCAACAGCAACTGGAAAAGAGCGTGTTGACCAGCGACTCTGGGTGGGAGGCGAGCCGTCAGGGGATGAGCGATTGGGAGATTTTGCAGAACGCCGGGGTGGATATGAGCCTGAAAATTACCTTATAAGCCCGGAAGACCGGCTCGGCCACGGCGGCGCAAAAACCAAATTTGCCGACAATATCGCCGCTATCCGCCTGCTCAAGGATTTGCAGGAGCGCAAGGTAGACGTGGCCGGGCCGGATGACAAGAAAATCCTGGTGCGCTATGTGGGCTGGGGCGGCCTGCCCCAAGCCTTTGATGCCCGTAACGAAAAATGGGCTGCGGAATATCAGGAACTGCAAAACCTGCTCTCGCCGGACGAATACGCCAAGGCCCGCCGATCCACACAGGACGCCCATTTTACCTCTGAAACCGTCATCCGGGGTATGTACCAGGGCTTGAACACCCTGGGACTGCGTGAGGGCGGGCCTCTCAAGGTGCTGGAACCCTCGGCAGGCATCGGCAACTTTATGGGCCTGCTGCCTGAAGGCTACAATGCCCAATTTTTGGCCGTGGAACTTGACCCCACTACGGCAGCCATTTCAAGCTACCTGTATCCCCATGCCCGTCACCTGAATGCCGGTTTTCAGAATGCCCCTCTGAACACGTCTTCCTTTGATCTCGTGGTGGGCAATCCGCCCTTCGGCAAGCAGACCCTTTACGATCCGAATTACCCTGAGCTGCGCAATTTCTCCATCCACAACTATTTTCTCGCAAAATCCCTGAGCCTTGTGCGCCCTGGCGGCATAGGTGCCTTTGTGGTCAGCCGTTTCTTTATGGATGCGGCCGACCCTGCCGCAAGGGAGCATGTTGCTGGCTATGCCGACCTTCTGGGAGCCGTGCGCTTGCCTGAAACAGCTTTTCGGCAAAATGCCCTCACGGACGTGACCACGGACATTCTCTTCTTCCGCAAGCACGATGGCCCTCGTCTGCGCAGTACCGATTGGGTGCAGACGGCCACTATTGAGGCAGAAGACCAGAAAAATGGCGGCACCCGTCCGGCTGTCATCAACAAGTATTTTGCCGAACTGCCCGGCCAGATCATCGGCAACATGGTTTATTCCGGTGGCATGTTTCAGGATGCGCTCAACTGCGTGGCTCCTTCGTCCATCGACCTTGGCCAGGAAATCGAAAAACGCCTCCAATGTCTGCCGCCCATGCAATATGTGCCCAGAGAGGAAACGCCGGAAGACGTTACCAGTGAAAAGCTCAATGAAAACTTCATCGCTTCTGACTACTTCCAGTCCCTGAAAATGGGCGCGTTCTGCGTGGAACCGCAGAGCCGCAAAATCGTCTTCAAGGTGGCCGGGGGCTTTGGGGATGCCGTTTACGAGGCGTTGCCGGTCAAAACGGATACGGCCCGGCAACGCCTCGTCTCCATGATTCAGATTCGGGACAGTCTGCGCGATCTCCTCAATCTGGAAAAAAGTGATGCTGAAGAAAAAATGATTGAAGGCGCACGGCGGCAACTCAATGTGCAGTATGACAATTTTGTGCGCCGTCATGGGCATCTCAACTCACAGACCAACCGCTCGTTGATGCACGAAGACCCGGAGCATTCGCTCTTGGAATCGCTGGAAATGGAATACGACAAAGGGCTGTCCAAAGACCTGGCCAAGCGTCAGGGAAGGGAGGCCCGCCCGGCTTCGGCGCGAAAAGCGGCCATTTTCCGGCAACGGGTGCTCAAGCCCACACAGGTTGCGGAACGGGCCGAAAGCACCAAGGATGCCCTGGTCATTTCTCTGCGCGAGTCGGGCAAGGTGGACTTTGCCCGCATGGATCAGCTCCTGGGGCGGCCTGCCGCGTCCATTCAGAAAGAATTGCAGGAGGAAGGACTGATTTTCCGTAACCCGGCCAGCGCAGAATGGGAAATCAGCGACAAATACCTCACCGGCAATGTGCGGGGAAAACTGCACATTGCGCAGGCGGCGGCAGAGGAAGATCCGCAGTACCGCGCCAATGTGGAGGCGCTCACCGCCGCCATGCCGCCCGAAATTGAGGCCGTGGACATAGGCATCAAATTCGGCTCCACCTGGGTGCCCGGAGAAGTGCTCTCCGACTTCATTGAAGAACGCATTCACGGGGGCCGGGGGCAGCAATCCATCACCTACATGCCTATTCTGGGCCGGTGGGAAGCCAAGGTGGCCGTGTATGACCACGCGGCCAACACGGATGTCTGGGGCATTCCTGAATATCCGGCGTCCAAAATTCTGGAATCGCTGCTCACCAACCGGCCTATCAAGGTGGAGAAGGAAAGCGGCCAGTACGATGATTTTGATAAACCCATCATGGTGGTGGATCAGGAACTCACCGCCGCCGCCATGCAGAAGGCCGACGAGGTGCGACAAGCCTTTCTGGATTGGGTGTGGACAGACGATGAACGCCGCACCATGCTCACCACCATGTATAATGAACGGTTCAACACCCATGTGCCGCCGCGTTATGACGGCTCCCACGTTCAGCTTGTGGGTGCTTCGTCAGATGTGACCCTGCGACCGCATCAGAAAGATGTGGTCTGGCGCAGTATTCAGGAAGGCACGGCACTCTTTGACCATGTGGTGGGCGCAGGAAAGACGATGGCCTGCATAGCCACCATCATGGAGTCCAAGCGCATGGGCTTTGCGTCCAAGCCGATGGTGGTGGTGCCCAATCACCTGCTGTACCAGTGGCGGGATGAGTTTTACCGGCTCTATCCGGGGGCCAACATCCTGGTAGCCGACAAGAACGACTTCACCAAGCAAAACCGGGAACGGCTGTTCAGCCGCGTGGCCACCGGCGATTGGGACGCCGTGGTGGTGGCGCATTCCAGCTTCAAAAAAATCGACATGCCCCGCGATATTCAGGAGGAAATACTGCAAGAGCAGATCGACGCTGTTATTCAGGCCATTGAGGACACCAAGGAAAATCAAGGAAGCCGCTCCACCGTCAAGCAGCTCGAAAAACAGCGGGAAATGATGGAAGCCCGCTACGAAAAGCTCATGGCCGGAACCGGCGCAAAAGACCGGGCTGTGGACTTTGCCGACCTGGGAGTGGACGCGCTCTTTGTGGACGAGAGCCACGAGTTCAAGAACCTGAGCTATACCACCACCATGAATGTGTCGGGCCTGGGCAATATCACGGGTTCCGCAAAAGCTCTGGATATGTTTATAAAATGCCGGTATCTGCAAAAGAAAAACGATGGCCGTGGCGTGTACTTCATGACCGGCACACCCATCAGCAATACCATTGCCGAGGTCTATACCCTGCAACGTTATTTGCAGTCCGACGAGCTGAAAAACAAGGGCATTGAATATTTCGACGCATGGGCTTCCACCTTTGGACAGATCACCAACGGCTGGGAGCTTGACGCTACTGGCGTAAATTACAAGCTGAAATCGCGCTTTGCCAGCTTTCAGAACGTGCCGGAGCTGCTTTCCATGTACCGTTCCTTTGCGGATGTGGTGACGAAGAGTGATCTGGACGAGCAAGCGGCAAAGGCCGGTATGCGCCCGCTGACCCCATCGGTGGACGGCGGCAAGCCCTTCAACCATGTGGTGGAGCGGTCGTCTGGCCAGGCGGCCTACATGGAGCAGATCATCGAGCGCATGGAGCATTTGCCCAAAGACCCGCGCATCGACAACCCCCTGAAAATCACCAATGACGCCCGCAAGGCAGGCCTCGACTATCGCCTTATCGACCCAGAAGCCGGGGATTACGACGGCTCCAAGAGCAACGCGGTGGTGGAACGCATTTTTCAGATTTGGCAAGACACAACGGCGGACAAGGGAACGCAGCTCGTGTTCTGCGATTTGTCCACACCCAAGAGCGGGGCCGGAGTGGCTGCACCAACTCCCGCGGCTGGGCTGGAGTTTGTAGAAGAAGACTTCTTCCCGGGTGCAGATTCAGAAGACACAGCCCCCGCCGCTGGCTCCGATGAAGAAGGTGCAGGGGACAGCGTGGAAGCTGGTGACGATGACGGCGCAGACAACACAGTTTCAGCCGATATGGACGCCTGTGTGGCCGCTGGTTCCCGCTTTTCCGTCTATGAGGATATGCGGCAAAAGCTCATGGAACGTGGCATCCCCGCAGAGGAAATCGCCTTCATCCACGATGCCAATACCGACATCCGCAAAGCCAAGCTGTTCAGCGACATGCAGGCTGGCCGGGTGCGCGTCCTGCTTGGCTCCACAGCCAAGATGGGCGCGGGCATGAACGTACAAAAGCGGCTGGTGGCCGCGCATCATCTGGACGCGCCCTGGAGGCCGAGCGACCTTGAGCAGCGCAACGGGCGCATCATTCGCCAGGGCAATATGCTCTATGAGCGTGACCCGGACAAGTTTGCCGTAGGCGTCTACTATTACGCCACGAAGCAAACCTACGATGCCCGCATGTGGCAAACCATAGAATACAAAGCCGCCGCCATTGAACAATTCCGCAAGGGGGATTTGCTTCAGCGTGTTATCGACGATGTACAGTCTGAAGCCGCCAATGCGGCGGATATGAAGGCTGCGGCCTCCGGCAACCCACTCATTCTCATGCAGGTGAAGCTGGCCAGTGACTTGCGCAAGCTGGAAGCCCTGCATTCACAGCATCAACGGTCGCAACACCGGCTGCGGGATCGGCTGAAGTGGCTTGGCGCTGCCGAAGGCAGACTTGCCAAGGCGCAAACGGACTATACCGCCAACTGTGGTCTACGGGACGGCAACACCCGCACCTTCACCGAAAAGGGCAAGGAGCGCATCCGGCTGGAGTGGTTCAAAGACGGCAAGCTGCTGACCGAAAAGCACAGTGAGCAAATTCAGTGCATTCTGCGTGACGCCGTTAAGGACATCACGCGGGAATCCAAAGCGAAGCCCCTCTTGGGCAAGTATCGGGGCTTTGAGGTATCCATGCTGCGCTCGTCACAAGCTCCTGGCGGTGACGGTTTCCGTTTGGCTCTCAAAGGCATGGGCGATCAGGAGTTCCAGCCGGACAATCTGGTCTACGGCTTTGACGAGAAATTCAGCCTGTCCGGCATGTTCCAACGGCTGGACAACTTCCTTGATAAGGGCCTTGAGCAAGCCTTCCAAACCTACCAGAGCAACGTGCGCCAGGAAATGGCCGAAATGGATACGGTCAAGGCCGCTTTGGGGCAGGAGTTCCCGCAAAAGGACGAACTGGCGCTGGTGCGCGAAAACCACAGTGCCGTCATGCGTGAGCTGAAGCGTATGCAGGACGAGCCGGGCTATGTGAGTGAATGGGAACCAACGGTTGTTGAAACTCACCATACTCCAGAAAGCAAACTAAAAGCCGTCACAAACCGCTTTTAATTTAAGCAATTTCATGTAACTCTTCAATATGCTTTTTACTTTCTTGACAAAGAATAAATACGCAAAGCATCATTGCGTCTAGCAATAGCTCAAATCTACTTCTTTCAATGAGAATTGGCATTTCCTTATTGATTCTCTCTTCTGTTATATTTATGGTATTTTCATAAACGCCATCACCAAAGAAATACTCCATGTAGCTGATAAATATATTGTTTATTGACCCATTGTTGTATAGTCCGCATTCTTTTGCTACAGCTTCAAGAAAAGATTGTTTTTCACTTGTAATTCCAGCACGATGAACTACAATATGTCTTATTTTTTCAATAAAAATAATAGAATGCTTTAAATTTATTTGGTCTACAACACAATCACAATCAAAGCGTTCAATAAGCATCTTAGCTATAGAAATTGCACCGCCTTTTCTCTTTTCTGCCCTTTCACGGTAATATGCAAAGTCCAACGAGCTGATTTCGTTATATTTTTTGTTCCCAAACTCTGACAAAGGCCAAAAGTTAATATTGTTTTCCCCCAAGTAGGCATAAATATTTTCTATAGAATCTTCAAATTTTTCATATGCTTCCATAATTAAAAACTGGTATTCTCTGTTTTTCTTAAGAACAACTTTCGTCATCCTCTCCGCAATAGTCAACTTTTTGAAGCTATAAAAAATACGACTGCCAATTCTATGGTCAATAAAACTCATATTGTGCATTGAACAGTAATCATCTTCCAATCCCTGCTCTTTTCTCAAATTTTCTTGTTCATTAAATTTGCGTAGCTGGATGTCAGAAAGCTCTTTGGTTGCTCTCTGCGACAGAACAATATCAGCCATCGAAGAACTAAAATTTTCCCAAATTAACTCAGGATTCATCTTTGTAGTCTCCATTTAGAAGAATTTTCTTTCAATTTATTCCAATTTAGCCCTACAAGTCATTTCATGGTTTCATCAACTGATACTGTAGCGCACTTGTTCCAGCACCGCGTACATATCCGTCAGAGTCAGTTTCGGGTGCAGGGCCTTGCGGTGATCGTCCAAATTTTCAGCAAGGTCACGAATACGGGCCTTCTGCCTTTCGGTCGTTGCCGGAAAGGGAAAGGCACCAAAAGCAGAAAATTGTGACGCCTACAAAGGTTATCGGGCAACAAATCATTTCAATGGTGGGGTGGAGGAGGAATCGAACCTCCTCCGGGCGCTGTCATTGGCTTCATAGTGTGCTTTTGTGAGCATACATCTCCTCTCCCAGCTCTTGATTCTTCACCAGACACCCCACAAGCGCCTTTACAAAAGCCAGGCATATCATAAAGATAGCTATTGCCATAATGACCTCCACATAAATCATCATAGAAAAATGGGCTGTCACGGTGAGTTGCGCTGAGAAAGTACATAAGCTCCAAAAAGCAACACCAGACCAACTGCTAGTTGTTAAATCATAATATGCAGTAATTAATAACGATGTCAATGAGAAGCTGGTGTGAAGGCATACAAGCTGAGTATGGTGTTTGTACCAATCTGAAACTTCATTTAGTGCTGCCCTTCAGCTTGAACTCTTCGAAATTTCCTAACATTGCCTTTGATGCCTTACCCCTGATTAACCCCTGAATGAGACTTCTACGCCGTTGCTTTTCGTGCCGCCATCGGGCATAAACAGGCGCAGGTGCTTCTAACACCTTTATTCCTAGCGGGCCGTGGCCATCCACGGGGTCGCTTTCCCGCATTCGCTGGTTGGCGACATTCTCTTGTCATGTCTGCCGGGTGTGCGAGGAATACAATACCCTTCGGGGAAATAACTCCGCCGCCGCTAGGACGGTTAGAAGCTCCCGGCAATCGCTTTTCGGTGATTGCCAGTCTGGCAATACACCGGAGAGCTTGTCATGACCGAAGTACCTGCCCCCTATGGAAGAACCGCTTTGCGCGATTCTTCCGCTCTTTCCCGCGTTTTTGAAGCGGCTGGCTGCCGCACTCAGTCTGAACTCGCGGATTTCTTAGGCGTCCGGCAATCTTCAATTTCTGATGCAAAAAAGCGCGGTTCTGTTCCTGCCGACTGGCTGCTCACGCTGTTGTGCAAGAAGTGGATCAACCCCACCTGGGTTCTGACCGGCCAAGGGGCGCGGATGTTGCAGCCGTCAGAATGCACTGCGCCCATACCTGAACGGAGTGCCCCGGCGGTGGTGCGCTGTCCTCCTCCCGACTGCACAACGGATGAGTTGATGCAGGAGATTGTGCGCCGGGCTGTGCGAGCCATAGCCCATAGCGCAGAAGATGAGCTATGAAAATCACTACACCCGCGCCGCACCATGCTGCAAAGCATGTACGACAGCGGGTGTAGTGATGAGCACAATCGTGATGGGGTGTTTATGTGTTTATGTTATGGATGCCTATTGAATTTCAAAAATTCAGAAAATCGTTTGAGGGCATTGATTACGGAATGGTGTGATTGCTTACCTATATTTTCTTTGCATCCACCTGAATCATATTGAATTACGACTTCAGAGATATTCATTGCAAGGTTGTGCCATGTGATACTTTCAATTTCACAAACTTTATCAATGCGTTTGATATAATCATACACTGTCGATGGTTTGCCAGATGGCGTTTTTACAGCATAGCCTTGCTTTATCAAATAGTCTTCAAATTGTTTTCTCATAGCGTACACTTCCCCTGAAAGTATATCCACTACGGCTAAAGCAAAGCCTCCAGCCCCTTCCTGTCCAGCATCTCCAGCAATTTACAGGAAGGGCCACCGGGGTTCTTTGTTCCGGCTTCCCAGGCGCGGACAGTGGCGGCGCTGGTATTGATAATGATGGCCAAGGCCGCCTGGCTGACATTCAGACGTGAGCGAAGAGCCTTAACGCTGTCCGCATTAAACTTGGGAACCTGGTTGGCTCGATAAAGTGCCTCAAATTCGCGCATACGCCGCTCGTCTATCAGGCCGCCAGAATGCAAGCCCTGCACGGTTTCGTGCATCTCTTCAATTATACGGCTATGCTTTGTCATAATACACCTCCAAAAGCTCCCCTTTGTCTATGGCTAACTGCAATTCATCACTGGAGTAGCCAAGAAAAATTTGGGCAACCTCCTGCAAATAGGCAAGCTCTGCCTGCGTGATGTTCTCTTTGTCATTCTTTTCAAAGCCGAACATAAAAAACCAGCGATTTTGGCGATTCGTCGCAATCAGCGTCCGGGTGCTCCCGCTTTTTCCTCGCCCCGGCAAGGCCACCCGCTTTTTGTAGATATTGCCGCCCAAGTCTGCATCTACAAGCCCCTGTTCCATTTCATCAATGGCCTTGAGCAAAGCGGTATCGGTTAATAGTGTTTTACGCAGCCATCGGTTGAACGTGCGCGTTTTCAGAATACGCTTCATGGGGCATCCTTTCTGGAATAGATATACTACTTAGTCGCATAGCGGTCAAGATGCTGGCTGCCTACCGCAGCCTTAGTTGCGGTGTTTCTTGCCGTGTCTCTTGCGCTCCCTCGATTTTTTGCCAGTGCTCCCGATATCGCTCGTTCTTCGCTAGAGCCACGTCTCCGGCCACGCTGAAAGCATAGGCCGCAGTGCGCTCGGCGTAGCGTTGCCAGTTCCGGCCTTCGTTTTTCTCTCTGATGGTAGGGGCACATTGACGCACAGTTTCGGCCACGGCCTGCTGGCTATGGCCGGTAGCTCGCAGTCGCAACGCGATCATGGCATCCACTCGTGACAAGTCTTCCAGGGCAAGGTGCTGGCGGATATTCTCATAGTGCGCGTAATAGGCCGAAGCCGAATCGGCAGAACGTGCAGGCGGGGCCACGGAGTTGCGGCGTGTCTGTGGCTGCCGGGCCTTTTCTGCTGCGGCGTATTCACGCTCTATCTGTCTGGCCAGTTCCTGAGCCTTGGAGCATTCGTGCTTTTCGGCTTTGAGCAGCCTCACCCTGGGACAGGAACCATCCTCGCGCCGGTGTTTGGGCTTCAAGTTGCCGAAGCCTGGTGCTCGATGCGGATGAATGCAGCCGGAGAGCTTTGGATCGCCATACAGCTTGTTGAGGCGCTCCGTGATCCGGTTGCCCACGTCCCGGTTGTGCGGGCTTTGCAGCTTGGGAATGGTGAGCACACACTGATAATTGCCCGGCGAGCTTTCCAGCACCACAGCGGGCCGGAAGCCGTCCGCATAGAGCCTTTCCATGCTCTCCCGCGTCATGTCGTCGATGAGGATGTGATGCCGGTCTTCTGAAAGCGGCGTGTAGTAAATGTTTTCGCCGCGCTGCTGAAGCCGGAGCATTTCGGGCAGGTGTGCGGCCAACTCCGCTGGAGTGAAGCCTTGGGATGCGCCGTCCCTCTTGTCCAAAATGAAGACCTTTTTTTCGCCTTCCGGTTTCATGCGGATACAGGTAACGCGGACGCGATCCGCATTCACAGCGGCAACATAGTGCTTGAACTGTTCATGCGCAGGTGTGGATGGAGTCGTGGAGGGCTGTTGCACGGGAAGCTCCGGGCGTTGGGGTTGAATACGGAACCTGTGCCGCCAGCGGTCGGCCTGCGTGTGCAGACCACGCCCGCGTAGCCAGGTTTCAAAGCGAGGCTTACCTGCTTTCGGAGTTTTCTTGCGGCCTTGCTGCTGTTGGAGCTGATGCCATTCTCCGCGTTGACGCACTTTCAGACGGTGCCGTTCGGCGTTGAGCACGGGCAGCCCGCGTTTGCCAAGGCCGTTCAAAATCTGCTTTCGCTCGTTGCTGTGGCGGGCTTTCATCACTTCAAGTTGTTGCTGTTTTTTTGCCTCATGTTGCTCCAAAGCGGGCATAGAAATGTCTTTCTGATAATCCCGCCATTCCTCCAGGTTGACCTCGCTCACCGGCTCCGGCAGTATCTTTTCAAGTGAAGGCGGTGCTTCGGCAGGCACAAACTCTCCGAGCTTTTTGCACAGTTTATTCATGCCAAAATCGCGATCGATGGATGACGCCTTGACCGCAATGTCTCCCACAAAGACGATGGCCCCGGAGCCTTTCTTTTCAAAGCGCAGCCCTTTTTCCGCCAATTTCTGATGCAGCTCTGGCCAGGATGTGGCATTTTTGATGATGTCATGCCCCCGCTCCTGGGCAATTCGTTGGGCAGATTTTTCGCCGGTGGAGTGTTCCACGGCCATTGCTTCCTGCCGGGGCTGCACTTTTTTAGGCCGCATGTTTCGGGCAAGCTCGCCGCTTTCCAACACCGAGTAGCGGGAATTTGCTTCGCTGGCCCAGCCCTGCTTGTGTTCCACCAAGGCGACGATTTTATGGGCCTCTTCTTTGTCAAAACCTTTGTGCGGTTGCACCGCTTTTCCGGTCACAGGGTGCATCCGGTTGACCGCAATGTGGACGTGATAATTTTCGGTGTTGTAATGCAAACCATAGACGGCCTGGTGCCCGACAAGGCCCATGTGTTCCAAAAAAATATCCACCAGCTCATCCACCTGGGCGCGAGTGGGCTGTTCATGCTCCTGCCACGAAAACACCCAATGGCTCACCGGCATTTTGCTGTGGACGCTCTCTTGGGCAAGCGCAATCATCTCCACTTTCTGGCCATTGTGCGTGGCAGCGAAAAAGTTTCTGCTCCCGGCGTGAGCGATTTTCTCCTGCGCATTGGTGTTGTGCGGATAGCGGATATAATCCACCAGGTCGCCAATTTGCCAGACCTTGGGCTTGTCCGTGTCAGTGTATTTCACCTTCTTGACGATCACGATTTTGCGCTCCCCAATCTTTCAATGGCGCGGCCCAAAATCCGCAGGGTTTCTTCTTGCTCTTCCAGATGCTCACGGCTGGCTCCCGCCTGCCGAAGTGTCTCAAAATGATGTTTGAGCAGGCCTCCGATACGGCGCAATTCACGAACTGTGGTCATGTCCGTTTGCGCCACCACTGGCCTGCCGCCAAAGCCGCGACGCCGGAGGCATTCGGAAACCGAAAGCCCGGCCAGGCTGGCTTGTTCCTCAAGCTGTTTTGCTTCGCCTTCTGACACCCAGAGGGTGTATCGCTTGTGGAATTTACGCTCCGGCTTTGCCATGCCTCTTCCCCTGTCTTTTGTTTTGAGCGCGTGAGAAGCCTGCGCCGAATGCGCTGCCTTTGGGAGTCCAGAGGGCGCAAGCCCTTTGGCAGGATAGTAGTTGGCGTCAGACAACTACCATCCTGCCACGAAGAACCCACAACAGGGAGTGGCGTATTGATATGGATTGAATATTTGTGCTATGCTGCCGGGAAATTCCAAAAATGGAGGGAAACATCAATGGCAGTGAAGACTAGAATACCGATGGAAAAGATCATGGCGGTCAAAAAAAAACTCCAGAAGCTCCCTGCAAAAGAGACGGGTAAAACCCGCGAGGAAGCTCTGGAGATATTGACCGGTAATTTTCAGGAGGCTTTGAAAAAGGGCTATTCTGTGAAGGAAATACGCGAAATTTTGAACGAGGAAGGGGTGAGGCTGGCGCTGGCTGGTTTAGCAAAAGCAGAAACAAAGTAATATGTTTTAATTTAATAGTTTTTATCTACAGCCGCATGGTAGATTTGCCCTTTCGGCGGATACGGATCGTTTCCGTGTTTGTCTTTGTTCTGGATATTCTCATCCTTATGTGATTCTGGTTTCTTTGGCATGGTCGCCTGCTGTCTACTTGCGAAAAGTTCCCGAAGAGATTTGTAGTATGTACATCAGCCATGAATCGTTTTTGAGGAGAATGGCCCTGAGCTGCTCATCGGTCAGCTCTGTTTCCAATTCGTGGACTCGGTTGAACAGATCAATCAGCTTCACCAGCGCCCGGGTATCGTGTATCAGGAAGTCGGTCAGCGGATCGTTGTTCAGCTCCCGGCAGACATAAAGTACCCTGGCTCGACGTGTAGGCTTACCCTCATGTAGCAGGTCTTTCTGATTAGACACTCCCGGAATCCACGCGGCGACAAGATCATCGGGTGCCAAACGCCTAAGCAAATGGTTCCACAGCTCCCTGAGCGAGCTCAAAATGTGCCTTGCCCGGTCAGCATTGTTACCATACAGGGCATCCCGAGCGCCGCTGTAGGGCCGGGCGAGTCCCGGGTCGACCTGCTGTAGGAGGGCGATGCAGCCCGATGTTTCCAGCTCAGCTTCGGCGACAAACTGAATTTCCGTTTCGGCATCTTCCCCATCCCGTTCATCCGAGGGGCGAAGGGTTTCGAGCGCGAAGCTGGTGGTGTAGATCTCACGGGTGGCCCCAGGTAAAGCGAAGGCAGGCAGCCGCGTAATGTCCGAGATCTCACGTATAGACTTTGCCAAACCTCCATACGATGCTGCGACATGGGCTATTGAGCTCTCCAGCCCCGCGATGACTGGCATCTCGATCTGGAAACGCCCCCTTATCGCCTCGAAATCGATGCCCCCCATGAGCCGTTCCGTGGCGGCAAGTCGCAGGGAGGTATCACACAGGGCCAGTTTGGCGGATGCCTGAAGCTGGGAAATGTGCGAATAATCATGCTGGATAGGCTTAATCGTATCAAGCCATGACGGATGCGCATCCGAAAGGCTCTTGGCAATACGGATTGTCGCGGTGCCCTGCTTTATCAAGTCCTGCCAGTGTTGATTGGCACTGACGATCTCCTGTATTCGAGCTATTGCTCCAGATTTTTCGAGAGCGCGAGTGATTTCCAACTGCTGACGACGGATCGGTTCCAGCGTGCGCTCCATCTGCTCAATCACGCTCAGATAGGATGGCTTGGCCAGCTTGTTGATGGCCTCCATGTCGTGATGGAGTTTGGCGAGGGCAGATTTTGCGGACTTCAGATCGTCGGACATAATATCCATATTTTGCTGTTCGTCCCGGAGTTGGCAACGATCAGCGTTTTTTTGATGTTTAAGGAGACCGAACCAGTCACTAAAGTCTCATTTGAGATCATCGGCGCTGATATCTCCAACGTTTAACCACCTCTTGGATATGTGCATCAGGGGTTGCATCATTTTGCCACCCCTTATCGAAATCGATGTCATTTGATTTTGGTAGCTGCTCAGGCTTCAAATCCCGTATAAGAATGCGCGAAGGCAGCATTGCAGCCTGGCCAACAAAAATTGCTTCCTGCCTCCGCAGGCCAGATAGCATCTTTGTCAGACCGGACATCGAATCTGGCAGTATGGATCGAACGTGCTCCCTGTCAGCGTCATTGGTAATTCGTAGAACAATCCAGCTATTACATTGTGAAAGAACAGTTGCCTCAACTTCGCTCGGGCGCTGGGATACCAACAAGAGCCCCACACCATACTTTCGCCCTTCCTTGGCAATGCGTCTGATTGCTTCTTGAGCAGCCTCATATTGAGCTTCGCCCCGATTTGGAACGTAGCGATGAGCTTCTTCACAAACCAATAGAACCGGGTCAGATTCCCGCTCTGGCTGGGTCTGCCATATCTTCAGATTGAATAAGGTTCGAGCAATAACAGCACTCGATACACCAGCGACTTCGTTGGGGACGCCAGACAGATCGACAATGCGTGGCTGAGGGCCATCCCCAGTGAGTTGCCTGATAACTACAGGGAATGGGTCGTTGCCATCGTCATTCCACTCCGTCATCATGAATCTAAGTCTGGCATCGGTCATCAATACTTCGAGTTTTTGAAGTATCGAGTTATGAGAATCCTGTTTGCTGGCCTGTGAAGGTTTGTCTACGTCGACTTTTGCCTTGAATGTCGATAATTTGTATGGAACCGGCGAGTCAACAGTAATGCTACTGGCATCGAGACCAAGCTTTTGTGCTCCCTCTTCACGGGCAGCTATAAGGGCGATCTTGACAATATTTGCTTGAGATGTCGCAACAAATTCAGTCTTTCCTATTAACAAGGCAACTGTCTCTTGAAAGTTCAAGAGCCAGTATGGAAGGGTTAATGTTCCATCATCCGAGGACAGCTTGGTATGATCGGCAAAAGCAGTGCCGTATTCCCCATGAGGGTCGAGGATAATTATTCTGGGCTTCCATTTCTCATATAAGTTTTTGTCGCCTCTCTCAAGGATACTGTGGATGATGGCGGCAACCGTACCCGATTTGCCCGCACCTGTGGAGCCGAGAACGGCTGTGTGTTTGCCGAGTAGTTCGTTCAAATCTGCAAGGCAGGGGGTCCCGCCGGAGCCGACATGCTGCCCAAGCTGAACAACGGCACCTTTTGCTTTACCATAAATAAACCGTAATTCAGTTTTTGGAGTCAGATAAACGGTTTGCTGCGGGAGTGGATAGGTTGAAACCCCACGTTCAAAACGAAGTTCCCATTCACAGGATGCCCCATGAACCCATTCGCCTTCGCCGAACAGGTCGGCTTCGACAATTCTTTCATCCGAAGATGATGCTGGCACCAATCCCCGCTCTGCCTGAAATTCGGATTTCATTCTGAGTCGGCCAACCAACGCGTAGACGAGTCGTCGCCCGAAGTGAATTCTGATGATGGAGCCAAATTGCCCGATGGGATAGGTTTCACCAGCATGCACACGCGAGAGTTCCGAGAGAGTTGGATTCAACTCGGCTACAAGACGAGAACCATCCACCTCAATTATTTGTCCGATTGCCAAATTTTCAATTGGCTCATTGGGATTGCGAGTCGACATGCTCATCTTTCACCTCCCAGTAGGCGGGTCAGATTTTCAAACTTCCACCAAAGTAGGTCGGCGCCGGATGACGTTTTATTGCTACCGTGAAAGAAGCCGCGATTTGCAAAAATGAGGACCTGTTCGGTGATGGCTGGGTCATCATGCCACATCTTCAGTTGGCCCTGCGGATCATTGTCAGAGGTAAACACCACGACGGTAAGGCGACCATCCGATTCACGCAAGGCACGGTCAACCTCGAGGTTGATGTGAGAATCTCCAAAGCGATATCCGCACGTAATAAGAATTTTCTGTGACCCTGGAACAGCCCTTAATGCTCTTCTCCCATGTTCAGCCAATTGCGCGTAGGGATCTCTCTGAGTCTCGCGGTATTTGGTTGACGCGGGCCAAATGAGAATTCTTTTGTCCCCCTCGGGTTGCACATTGATGTTACCGGCAACCCGACGCGGAAGAGGATCACCGTTGAACTCGCACCAGTTTATTGAGCCGTGTAATTTGAAGATCCGTGATGAGAGCCCATCACGCTCAAAGACTGCAGGATTCCACCATCCGGTGACTCCGCCATCCAGGCCATCTGAGAAAGAAATTTTCTCCAGCGCGAGAGCATCTTCAAGAAGCGTGTCGTAGTTGAGGCAGATATAATCCACGCAACCAAGGCTATCTGTTTTACCCGGTCGAATTGGGCGATGAACCGCTTTTACGAATTCCCGATGAACCGCCACATCAATTTTCGTGTCGCCGCGCTCGATGATGCCAGAAATAGTTCGCTTGATTTTTTCAGCAGATTCTCTCAGTTGCTGTCCGGAATACTGCTTGTTTTTGATAGATATCTGGTTATCGGTTGCGCCTCGCTCAGTTCTTCTCTCGGCGATAGCCAGCAGGTCAATAATTTCACTAAGGTAGTCCTCAATGTTGGGACCGCTCGCGCCAGTGAAGCTGTCCTGAATTCCCTTTAGAATATCTGTGGTGCCAGCATCCAGCTCTCCGCTATCCAAAACCTTAGCCGTAAGTTCCTCCATTAACGGGAGGCCCGCGCATTTGCTGCAACCCGCGCCGATCAGGAACACTCTTCCATGCTGGGCCATAAGCGCTCCCAGGGCATCCAGAGCGTCACCAAATGGAGCAGCCCAAATCGCTTCAAGATTGTCAGATGCGCTCATATGAAACCCTCCTCAATTTTTGCTGCTCTGATTTTCTGGCTTCATTCCTTGCCATATGTCGCTATGCCTTCAATTTCAACAGCTCATCGTCCAGTCCATAGCGAATCACGTCGATCCGGCCGCTACGCTGGGATGCAAAGTCACCGGTCATCACGGGGAGTTGGAATGGGAAGAATGCCGGGTTGTTTAGGAGCAGCCCCAATGCACTCTTGGCCTCCGGAGTGGCCAGGAGTGCGGATTCGATCATCAGGATGGCCAGGTTTGGCTCGGCAATGCTCACCGGAACGGCTTTCTCATAGCAGCCTTTGGCCTCGGAATCCTTCAGGGCTCCCCATGCGACAAAGGAGCGGATGACGAACTGGGCATAGCGGCTAACCGTTTGCCGGTCGCCGTACTGTTCCTTCAGGCGGTTGATGATCTGCGTCTGGGTCGCCTGATCCTGCAAGGCCAGCAGACGGCCGGTCTGCCGAGCCACATTGAACCAGAACGGATAAACCGCCGAGATCATCCCCCAGTGGGCCGCTAGGGCCATGGACGGGTTTTTCCTCAGAAATTCCAGTGAGGCATCTCGGAACGGGACCAACTCAGGGGCAGGGGATACCCAGATATTCATCAGATTGTTGACCACGAAGGTTCGGGTCTGGTCACTTCGTTCGCCCGCTGATCCATTACCTTTTCTGTCCGCGAGGAACTCATGCAGTTCTTGGCGGATGGTTTTGGCGTCGAGTCCTGCCAGCAGCAGATTGGCTGCCTTCTGCATCCAATCGAAGCGGATCACCTGCTTGATGCCGAGGGCTTCATGTCGTTTAGCCATCACCGTGTTCTCCTTTCAAACTTCACAAGGGGCACGATGACTTCTTCGATGGCTACACCGCCGTGACCTACGATGGAATCTCCGGGGTTCACGAATGCGTCGCGGCCACCGGCCACTAGGGGGAAATAATCTGCGGGCAACCCGATCGGCTGCCACTCGTGGGCAAACGAAAATGCCCCAGCCACCTGAGCGCGGAGTTCCGGCGTGGGATAGACACGAACACGCTCGCCGCGAGTTTCGGCAATCACACCTTCAGACGGGCGGCCTTTACCTTCGCATTGGATGTTGCCGTGATCGGCCGTCAGCCAGACCTCATAGCCGTATTCCAGCAGTTGGCCGACCAGTGCAGCCAGAAAACCACCCTGGCACCACTGCTTGATCTGGTTGTGCATCCCGGCCGAGCCGAGTTGCATGCCGTGCATGATCTTGTCGACCTTGTCCACGACCAGCCCCACCACCTTGGTCTTCCCGGGGTGGATTGCGGAGTCGAGGACGCCCGCAGCATCGCCGTCGCCAAGGCCGCGCTGGTAGGCGACATCGAGCCGGGACAGGCCATGGCCTTCCCAGAACTGCTTCCAGAGCTTCTCTTCGCTGTTGGTCGAGTTGATGGATGACGGGAAATAGAGCGGCGGCTTGCCCGAGAAGATCGACTGCCGCGATACCGAGGTCAGGGTCGGAATCCAGGCGAAGGTCGCGGATTCGCGCATGACCAGATTGGCATCTTGCTTTTGCAGAATCTGGCGAATGGTCACCCACTGATCCAAGGCCAGTCCATCGACCACGATCAGCGCGGCACGGCTACTACCCGAATCCTCGATTTCCCTTGCCAAGCGGCGCGGCACATGGTGCAGCATGGCTGGATTGGTCGGCGGCAAGTTGATCAGACTGGAGTAGTGGTCGGCCAGCCAAGCGGCAAAGGTCGTGTTCAGTGCATCGCCGATTTCCCTGAGCCGGGTCTGATACTCGGTGCTGTTGCCACAATGAACCAGCGAAGAAAGTTCGGCCCATTTCAATGCAAAGGCGGTCCAGTCCGAGTAACGCGCTTCAGCAGTGGGCAGTTCCTTCTCGACAAGGCCAAACAAGCGAGAGATCCGTAGCTCGTCATCGTCCACGCCGGACGTGGCGATGCCGCTTCGAACCCAGGACCCGGCATCCACTTCAATGCCTTTGGCCTCGACAGGGGTGAGTTTCCCCTCCAGGAACAGGTTGTCGATGTAGACCTTGATGTCCTGATGGTCGAACGGCAGGCGATCAGGGCCGGGATACTTGAGGCCGTATTCCGGCGAATCCTCCCGTACCTGATGAGCGCTGCCGAGCCTGGAAAGAAATAGCGGCCAGCGTTCCTGCAAAAAGGCGAAGAACGCCTCATCGTCCGGAACGATTTCAGAGAGCGGCCAAGCCTTGAATCCATCATGCCCTTTGAGAACCTGGATAAGCCGCTCAGCCAGCATCAGCGGGATCTGTAGCTTCCCATAGTGCAGGCGCAGCAATGCGCGAAGCAGCTCCACCTCGCCCCCAATTAGTTCCGCTGCAATGCCGAACACATGACGGAGAATGAAATCCTTGGTGGCGTTGTCGCCCATGCGATCCGGCGGCGACTTGCGCTGGGCCTCAAAAAGCGAATCCAGCAAGCTCCTGTCGAGCTTTTCAATGACCGGATAGCTCAGGTTGGGAAAGAGATCCCCCAAGTTGAATGAAAGCTTGCGGCCCGCCTGGAGTAGGTCGTAAGGCAAGGATTCCAGCTCCGCATCCTGCAAGCGGAGGACTACCACCAGATCGGTGTGCTCACCCCGGTCCCAGATCGAACGGTACTTTGACTCATAGGCGTATCTGAATTCGACCGGATCACTGAACTCGATCAGGTCGAACCCGCGCCCGCGAAGCTCCAATGCCAGCTTCTCCTCGGTCAGCAGACAATCCGGGTCCGCGACCAGGGTCAGCTTACTGACGTTGGGTACAAAGTCGTTCAGGATGGCATCTCTCCAGCTACTCATTGAGCGCCTCCCTTGATAATCCGCAGCATTAGCAGTGACCGGATTTCCGGTACGATCTGACGCGCTGATTGCAGTTCATGCTGCCAATCATTTTCTTCGGCAGCGCAGCGGGCCAGACGGTACTGACGCACTTCGGGCAGTCCAACTCGTTCGATGGCCTTGCGCCGAGAGGTGAAGGCGACCATGCCGCGTTCCTCTTCCCGGTTCACCGAAGCGAGGTGCGCCTGCTGCAGGACATCGAACAGCTCCTGTCCGGCCTGTTCGGCAGCAATCTGCAAACGATCATGGGCGGAGATAGATTCATCCTGCCCGAGGATGGCTTGCACTTCAGCTTCCGCTGTCTGCAAAGCATCCCAGATATGCCTGGCCGTGGGCAGAAACAGTTTGCCTTCCTCACTTAGGAACACGCTGATATAGCCCCGTCGCACCATGGGAATGCGCAGGAGCTGTGCCTTCTGGAGCATCCCGGCCTGAAGGCGGATCTCAAACAGCCCCCAGAGTCCGGAGATGCTGACTGGCAGCTCGCTTACGGTCACGCACGGCAAAGGCTGGCCAGCCGCGATCTGTGGCAGGTTCAAGGCCAGCCCACGGACACGACTGTTTTCAAGATTGAGCAGGGTTGCGTCGGTCAGGCGGTCCGCTTCCCGGGCGTTAAACACGGCTTTGCGATGTTCCTGACCGTCCGGCCAATTCAGATCCCACCAGGAGCGTTTACGGCTGGCAGCACCGCCGTGAGAATTGAGATAGCCCACCGTCATCCGCTCCACCCAATGGGGCAGCGGATGCGATCGCAGACGCTCAGCAGCCTGCACATCTGGTTCCTCGGAAATGCCATAGATGGCGGAGGCTTCGCGCACTTGCTGAATTTCATCGCGAAGTCGAGCCACCGTGTGATCGACGGAGGCTTCGATACCGTCAGGATTAAGGATGGCCGAGGCGAACACATCCTCGAACATCTCACCGGCCTGCGACGAGTCGAGTACGTCGCCGGTCTTGTCGATGCCAAACTCGTCGAAGATTACCGAGAGCTTCTGCTCCAGCACTTCACGGACGCGGAACTCGACCGAGTCCTCAAATACGAAGTTGATTGCCTGCACCTTCTTGGGCTGCCCGATACGGTCCACGCGACCGATACGCTGTTCCAGCCGCATCGGGTTCCAGGGGATGTCGTAGTTGATGATGACATGGGCGAACTGCAGGTTCAGGCCCTCACCGCCCGCGTCGGTAGAAACCAGCACGCGGTGGGATTTGCGGAAGGCGTCCTGGGCCTGCTTGCGTTCCTCCATATCCATGGAGCCGTTCAGGGTGACCACCGAGATTCCCCGGGCTTCCAAAAACTCCTTCAGCATCTGCTGGGTTGGCACGAACTCCGTGAATATCAGCACCTTCAGATCCGGCTCATTTTCTTCGGCTTGCAGCTTGTAGATCCACTCGATCAGAGCTTCGGCCTTGGCGTCCGGTCCAGCTTGTTCGCAGCGAACCGTCGCATCGAGCAGGGTCTCTACATGGCTGCCTTCGCTCTGCAGAGCCGATACATGGGACTTCAGCAGCTCATCGAGCAGCTCCTGGCCGTCCATGTCGTAGAGTTCAGCCATGTCATCGTCTGAGCTTTCCAATCCTTCCGTACCGTTGTCCAGCTCGGCCAAGCGCAGGCTGGCCTGCTGTTCGCCTTCCCTGAGTGCGGCAAGTCGCCGTTCCAGCGTAGTGCGGATCGCACGGGTGCTGGAGACCACCAGACGCTGCATCAGGATCATCAGGAAGCCGATGTGGCGTTTTTTCTCGCGCAGGGCCTGGTTGTAGCCCTCGCGCACATAGTCGGTCACTGCCTCGTAGAGGAGTTTCTGCAGGTGATGACGTCTCTCCCAGACCACCGGTGCCATCTGTGTGCGGCGGGGTTTGAAGAGCGGTTTGCCGTCGGCATCAATGGCCTTGCGCTTTTCGGTGCGGATGACATATGGGGCCACCCGCTCACGGGAAACGCTGTCCATATCCGGGAAGGCTTCGTCATCCAGCAGGTTCATCAGGCGATGAAAGGCGTCGGTCTTCCCTTGGTGGGGCGTAGCCGAAAGGAGCAACACATAGGGCGCGGCCTCCGCCAACCCCTTGCCGAGCTTGTAGCGGGCAACCTGATCGGTACTGCCGCCCAGTCGGTGCGCTTCGTCCACCACCACCAGATCCCAACCGGCGGTGATCAGATCCTCGAACCGGCTGCGGTTGTAGTCGGCAACGCGCTCTGCGGTCCAACCGCGTCGCTTGTCCATGGGCTTGACCGAATCCAGGGAAACGATGACCTGATTGAACATCGACCAGGCTGAGTTCCGCTGGTCAGCCCCTGGGGCCAGACGCTGAAGTGTACTAATGTCGTCGCCCAGCACAAGTTGGAACTGTTCGCTGAAATGAGTCTGCATTTCCGCCACCCACTGGGTAGCGATGCCGTTGGGAGAGACAACCAGGATTCGCCGAACCAGTCCGCGCAGCTTGAGCTCGCGCATGACTAAACCGGCCTCGATGGTCTTGCCAAGGCCCACCTCGTCTGCCAGCAGATAGCGCACGCGGTCGCCTGAGATGGCCCGGGACAAGGCGTGGATCTGATGCGGCAGCGGAATAACGTTGGACTCCATGGGAGCCAGCAATACATGGCCAGCGGTGGCGCTGGTGGAGCCTTCGAGTACCTCGGCCACCTTGGCTGCGGCTGCCACATAGGCTATGCGCTTGGCCTCGACCTCCGGCTGCAGATCGGAACTCAGTGGCCGCAAGGCAGAGCGGGGCACGCGCACCACTGCATCCTGGTTCGGCAACCAGATGCGGCACAGCGACTGCCCCCACAAGGTCTGTTCTTCGACGACCTTGCAGGAAGATTTATGGATGGTGCTGTATTGCCAAGGGGACACCATCAGGCCGGTGCTCCAGCGAGTTCAAGCAGCTTTTGCCGGAAGTAAGCAAAACTTGGGGATGCATTGTTTGTTACATCCATGTGAGGACTGATCTTTTCGGACCACTGAGATTTCTCAGCTCCTACAGCCAGCCAACCTTGTGCGGAAAGAGCTGTCGCGCCCCCGCTGTAGACCGCATCTGTCAAACGTTCCCATGTGCCGCAAATGGAATCATTCACGTAGGCATTCAAAACAGCGTCTTTGGCCTTTGGATAAGCAGATTTGACCGCAGGGATGTCACCAAGAAACCAAGCCTCACCCTCTTCTATGGCAATGCAAAACCGGGTTTCTGGCTTAGGATTGCAGGCGTTCAGGATATTGAAAAGCTCTTGGCGGAAGGCCTTGAGACATTTGTCGTCAAGATCGCAGACAAGAATGACAGCTGCCGGATAATCGGCTGGGTAACTGGCAAAAGCGTTGCCATAGCCGCGAAGAAGGCGAGGCAGCTGGTCGAGCAGGATGCGTTTGTTGGCATCCCCCTTTGCGCCAAGATTTTTTGGAATGCGGCCTATGCCTTTATAAGGATGAACATTGAACGTATGGTCATCACCGATGATTTTCGGGACAAGGATATCGAGCGCTTTCTTGCCGGATTGGTCTTCAATGAGGATCTCAAAATGCATCCAATCACCTCGCGTCCAGATAATCGCTGTACCAAAGGCCACCCAGCGGCAAACCTTCGGCCACCATGTTTTTGACAATGGTGTCGTCGCTTGCTCTTCGGATTACCGAATAGCCATCCGACCCCTTTTCCAGAATCCAGACCTCAGCAGGTTCCAAGGCATCGACCAGATAAGGTTGATGCGTCGTAATGAAAACCTGAGACCCACCCTTGCGGCCTGTCGCGTGCTCGCGGAATTCCTTTGCTAGGGATTCTAGAAGTTTATGGTACAAACCATTTTCCGGCTCTTCGATACACAAAAACGGCGGGGGTGTCGGATCTTCGAGCAATAGAAGATACGCGAAGACCTTCAATGTTCCATCAGACATTTGTTGCGAATAAAACGGGTCTTGAAAACCTTTGTCATTGAACCGCAACAGCAAGCGACCATCATTTGTCTTTTCTGTATCAATCTTGTTGATACCAGGAATTTTTTCCACAATCCGGTTCAAAATAGCCTGGAAACGCTTTGGATGTTCCCGCTCCATGAATTGCACGACGTTTCCGAGATTGTCTCCATGGATGTTGAGATGCTTCTGAGGACCGGCAAGGGGCAGGCTCCTGGCTGCGTCTGGAGTGAAATAGCTGAGGTACCACCCTTCGATAAACTTGCGGAAAGCGGAAATCCTCGGATGCTGTTTCAATGAACCCAGCGTGGCAATCCCGAGCTTGCGCATGTCGTCAAGCTCGACAACATCGGTTTCTTTAGATTCTTCTTTTGCCTCACCTGATTTAATGGACTCCATCAGGCCAAGCAGGTCAAATTCATCCTGTTCTTCATCAATCTGACGGCCTTCTTGATCACCTTTCCAAACAACACCTTTTCCACTGTTCAACACAAGAAACGAGAAGGGCCAGCCGTGCTTTTGGCCTTTTCGCCTCTGCCTGAGACGCTCTTTCAAGACATAAGGACGACCTGAACTATCAACATCAATGGAAATTTCATAGGTGATGGGACGGGCATTTCCATCTTCCTTGTAATAGACCTCAAATTCGATTGGCCCTTTTTGGCCTTGCGCCCGGATGCGCTCATATCCTCCCCTGCCGCGAGAGTCGCACGCCTCTTCTACTCCAGACTTCAAAGCATCCGCAAGAAATCCGAAGGCATCAAACAGCGTACTCTTGCCGACACCATTCTTACCGATCACCGCCGTCATGGGAGTAAGAGGGTCGGCCTGCTGCTGATTCCAGAGGCGACCAAGAGTCACATCTTTGAGAGCTCTGAAATTCTTTATTCTCAAGCCTTCAATCTTTGCCATTATTTCCCTCCCATGCGCGTTATAGCCTGGTCGTACCACATGAGCAGTTTGGGATCTTCCTCAAGGACGTTGTTGGGGATCTTATCGGCCACAGCGACGATGACGGCGTAGTCGCGTTCCTGCCAGGCTTTCTTGAATCCGGCGCGGACAGCTTCCAGGCGGAAGACCTTGAGTTTCTTTTTGACCTCTTTGTATTCCTCGAACTCCTTGAGCAGTGCCTTCTCGCGCAGTTTCTCCAAATCGCCTGCCTTGTTGGGATCGGGCACGAACCAGCGGTCGCGGGCCTTGGCGACCAAGGTCGGGTCGTCCTTGGGCAGGTTGCGCAGCTCTTTCCAGTTGGTGGAGAGGTAGGCGTGGATCTGCTCGGGCACGGGGCCTTTACCGTCGTAGCAGAGGAAGTTCTGGTTCAGTAGTTCGCGCAGATCGAGCTGGGCCTCGTTCTTACTCCAGCCACCGAGCTGCTGCATGAACTGCGGATTGATGTCGGAGAAAGTCTGCGGTTTCTCCCTAATGAGCTGGCGCAGCCACTGGATCGACGATGCCTCATCGCAAACGAACATGGCCATTTGTGTCAATTCGCCTGAGGTCATTTTTTTACGGTCGTATTCGGCCACCTGGTCTGGCAGGAAGTACATGCCGTCACGCTCGATGAAGCGCTGCGCCAGACCGATCTGGAACTCCTGACTGGAGATCGGCACGGGATAGCCCTTACGGACGTAATAAGCCACCATCTGGTCAAACAGGATGCGGGGATCACGTTCGGAGACAAACTGCAGCGAGGCTCCCTGTTGCTTAATTACCGGCAGATACTGCAAATGCGTACGGACAAAATCCCACACGCCTTCTTCGGTTTGTGCCTCTTTCTGGAAACGCTCTTCAAAACCGCCATTGGGTTTGTAGGCTGAGATAACGAGGTCTTGTTTGACGGCTGTAGTAGTTGTTATAGAAATGAAGCTACCTTTCTTTTTATCCAAGACTGATACATTTGCCACTACAAAACCAGCATCGGTAAGAGCGTTTTGAATAGCGTTCCATACAGCTGCCTTACTGTTAGAAAATTCAACCGTCATCCAGCGCCCTGGCTTTAGTACTCTGAATGCCTCTGAAAAACATGAGGTCATCAATACTCTATAGTCATGAAGATCTTTTTTCTGCCCTTTGTCTTCAATGGCTTCCTTTTCTCTGTGTGTAATTACCCCCAACCAAGATTCCCAAATAAAGTTGAGTTCGGCATAGTTTAAATTTGCACCGAAGGGTGGATCGAAAAATAAATAATCAATCGAACAGTCCGGCATATTTATGGATGTAGATGATTGGGTCGTTATTATCGATGTTTGTTTCTTGGACTTGAACGCCTCTACGTGCTTTTTAAGTGCCTGTTTGAGCATTTGAATGACGTTTAAATCTTTAACCAAGGAAGGAAGATACAAGGTGCCACTCGTAGGTCCACCGCCAGCTCCCCAAACCCCAGCTTGATATGTCAAGCCGTATCGTTTATTAATTCGAAAGGCAACAGCAGAAAGAATGTTCCAGTATATGGATGATGATGCTTTGCTCCTGTAAGTTGCCAGGGAAGCGAGCGTGCTCTTGTAATAAAAATGGTGTACGTGCGTGATACCATTCGGATCATTGCGTCTTGTTTCTCTGCCCTCAATCATTCGGTCAGTTGGATGCCATTTAGCTAATGGCATCTTCAGAATTTTTTCAATCTTAATCAGATCGGATTGATCTGGTTCTTTTTGACACCGCGTTGTCCCGACAGAATAGTTGATAAGAACAGGAACCTGCTTTGCTTGACGAATGGAATCATTCAGAGATTCGTCATAAATGGTTGACCAAGCCCTATCCAAACTTCTTTTGTTCAATGCGGCTTTACAATGACTACATGAAAATTCATCAAGAACTTTTCCTCCATTAATGTCTACAGCTTCATGCCAAAAGACGATTTCGTTAGCACATTCCGGACATACAAATACATCTGACCAAACGATGTAGTTTATTTTTCCTTTCCTTCCGTCAGAATGGATTGTTTCATACATCCAGCCGCACTCTTTCTCAACCTCGCGTATAATCCGTTTGGCTTCTTTCTCGAAGGCGGATGAATTTATTGGTGAATTGTAATTGTATGCAATAAAGGTTGCGGCTGGAGAGAGATCATTCTGAATTGTCCAACGTGGACCTAATTTGGAAAATTCCCGCCAAACCTTTTTTCCATTCTCGTCTATTTCTTCCTGCAAAATAATGCCGTCTGGTTTGACTTGGTATCCAAGCGAAATAACCTCATCTCTATCACCACACAATTGAGATGCAACACCAGTCATTCCTGTACCGCAAAAGCCGTCAAATACAATATCTCCTGGCTGGGTGTAACGCAGCAGATAGCGCATTATTGCCTTGTGCGGAACCTTTGTGTGGTATGGGTGCATTTTATAGAGGGGGTCATATTTTCCCTCACTTACATCAGCCGCAAAAGGCTCACGGTGGTAGTGATAGCCTTCAGGCTGCTCCGGCTTCTGCGCCTCCCACTCGGCGATGAAGTCAGCGATCCACGGGTTCGGGCAGGCGGTGTAGTACGGCGGGTCACTCAGGTTCAGGATGTCCTCGTCGCTGCCGATGGGAAAGCCTTCGATCTTGCGGAACTCCGGGTCTTGGAGCTTCTTGCGCAGCTCCTCGGTAAAATGGGCGCGGCGGGCCTCGTCGTTCTCGAAGGTCATGCCAAGGCAAGTCACCGGACCGGAGGGCTTCTGCGGCTCTTCAAGCAGCGAGTCGAACAAACTGGTTTCTTTCATCTTCATAATCCTTGGCTTTCGTCTTGTGTCTCAGCTTGGTCACTTCGCGGGTGACCAAGCTCGGCGAAGTTGGTCACTCGCTTAGTCACGCTTATTCCATGACGATCCGCACCTTGGCCGGGTCCTTGCCCTTGGTGAGCTGATCAATGTACTCCTCAAAGCGTTTCTTCATCTCCGCCGGGGTGGCCGGACCGTCGGTAACCTGCAGGGCCTGTTGCAGCTCCTGCGCCTTGACGGTGACCTTGACCAGACCGGAGAGCACCTCCTTCAGGGCGTGGACAAAGTTGCTGTCCAGCGGCACCGGCAGTTCCTTCGACTTGATGAAGGCCTCCAGCGGTTCGCGGTCGTCGATCTTCAGCAGGTCCATGTTGGCCTGGGTGATCGGGTCCTCCAGGTTGCTGAGGATGGTGGAGGTCCAGGCTGACACCATAGCGTCGAGCTGAGTGTCCATCTGGTCGATCATCTGCGACCCCGCCGCCGTGCCGGTTTCCACCGAAGGCCGGAACCCGCAATGCGGGCAGATGGGCGAGGCGTCGAGGTTTTGCTCGGTTAGGGCGAAGCAGCTCTTCAGCCCGGCCAGGCGGTTCTGGTAATCGGTGAGCTGCTGCCGGGGCATCAGGTCGATACCGGCCAGTTTGAGCAGGGTTTGCAGGCGCTGATCGTTGAGTAATCCCGCCTTACGCTTGTCGTCGTTCACGCCCAGCCGGGCCTTGGTGTGCAGACCGATGTAGGCGATGGTGTAATCCTTCTTCAGCTTTTGCAGCTTGGCCCCGATGCTCTGGGACTGGCTGGCCAGCTCGGACAGGTCGGCCTGCTTGAGGGCATCCAGCACATCCTGCCGGGTGGTCTTCATGCGATCCACCCAGTCATGCTCGGCGGGCAGCACCGCCTCGGCGGTGGAGAGCCAGGACGCCGTCGGGCTGTGGTCCATGATGAACTCGCGCAGGGCGTCCAGCTCATCCAGGGCCTTCACGGCCTTTTCGTGGGCCAGCACTTCGGGAGCGCTGTAGCGGAAGTTTTTCAGCTTACCCGGCGAGGAGTAGGCCTGGAGCGATTCAAAGAAGCCCTTGGCCTCGTCCAGCCCGCTGGCCTGGCTGGCTAGGTCGGTTCCCGCGAGCAGATCTAGCCCCCAGAAGGAGAGCCCTTCGCGCAGGGTCTGCTGGGTCATGACGATGCGCTTGACGATCTTGCCCACCGCTTGTTGCAGGTTCTGCACCGGCTCGTCCTTGCCCTGGGTGACGAGCTGGGCCATGCCCGGCGTCATGCCGAGCAGTTCGAACAGCGCTTTGAGCGCGGGCAGGTTCCATTCCTTGGGCTGCTCCAGGTGCTTGAAGCGGACCAGCTCGTCCATGCCGGTCGCGGCAAGCTGCTGTAGTCCGGTGGCGTCAAACTTTTTGCCCGGAATGGCGAGCACGATGTCGCCGGAATAGACCAGCGAAGCCAGGATGACCGCCACCCATTCCGGCTCAAGCCGACCACCGCCGGGGTTCATGTATTCCAGCCCGTGGTCGTCCTGGATGATCTCGCTGCGGTTGACTACCTGGCCGTGCCCCTTGGCCTTGACGGTATCGAGAATGAACTTGGTGTACTTCGACTTGTAGGGGTCGATCTTCTCGCCGTCGAGCAGCTCCAGGGCGTCCAGCACGGCGGTGGCCTGCTTGGTGCGGTTTTGCCCAGCGATGGCCCGTAGGGCGTCCTGTGCGGCCTGGGTGCGGTTATTGCCAGTGATCAGGACAGAGAAGAACGGATAGTCCGGGGCCTGGTTCTCAAAGTTTGGAGCAAGGCAAACACCGGCGATGGTGTTGACCAAGTCGCGGAAGTTAATGGTCTCGTGCGGCGATAGGCCAGAGAGATCACGGATGGACTTACCTTTGACCCACTCAACCATGGATTTGGCTCGTCCTTGATAGGTAACCTCGAAGGCATCATTCATGTGTTTTTGTAGCCACTGAACCAGCTTCCTTAGGAAGCCGTTGGCCTTCGATTCATAGGTTGCTTTGGCGTGACCCGATGATGTCGCCGCAAGATCCAAGGCTGCCGCGTAGTTCTTCAACTCGGCCTGGAATTCTTCGTCAGAACCTTTCAGACGGAAAAAAACTTCATCGCTAGTTTTGTCGTCTTTGAAGCGTGGAGGATCATTGGGTTGAATGAAGTAGAGGTAAAAGTCGCGCTGCGGCACAGCTGTAGAACGCTCATTGGGAGCGCCGAAAAAGAGGTAGCCAGATCGAGCTGCCTTGTGCTCTTGCCAGATCAATTCATGTTGCCATATTTTGTATCCAGTCACATAGGTGCTGTCCTGACATTCCATGACTCTCTTGAGCGCCTCATAGTAGAAACGATCGAGTTGAGCCTGCCCCAGGCTTTCGGCCCTTTTTTCGATTAGAGCGTCAAAGTCATCGGTTTTCTTCAAATCAAGATAAAACTGGCGGTTATCGGCATTGAAGGAGATGAACTGGCCGCTGACCGTTTTGTGGATCTCGCGCAGGACCGTTTCCACATGGGTCTGGAGATCCTTGTCGGGCTCGTCGCTGCCCAACTCAGCAATTAGAGGATCAAAAAGACAGAGGCGGTCGCGCAGCTCCTCGGCGGATGCGCCCATGGGGGCATAGATGTCGCCAGTGGTAAGGCGGTGGACGGACAGCGCATGGATCAGGCGCACCGCCATCGGCTTGTATTGCTTGCGGGTGATGGCGTTCTCGATGCGGGATTCCAGAACCTGGCTGCAATCAATGACTGCCCGGATTTCAGGAATGGCGCGGAACGAGGCGTTCTGTTTGAGCGTGTTCCAGTAGCTGTCGAATGCGATCAGGCCGGGCTCATCTTGTGGCACGTCCTTATCGAGAATGCTTTTCATGCCCATGGACAGAGTCTTGAGCACCTCGCGCTTTTCTACCACGGTGACACGCTCGAAGGTGTCGATGTAATCGGGATGCACCGGGAAGAGCCGGACAAACTCGTCCATGCGCTCGTTGAGCCCACCGTAGTATTTGGCGAAAGGCATCAGGTATTCGCGGATTTTGGCCTGCTGTTCGGTGGTTTTCTTGAGCAGACGCTCGGCCACGACAAATTTCACGTCACTGCGGGCAATAAGAACCTGTTCGAAACGATCCTTCACACGACGAATGCTGTCAGCTACAAACGCAAAGCGCGGGCTATCGAAAATAGCTTCCTGAACACCTGCCATAAAACGAAAACGCAAATCTTTGCATACTTCGCCTACTTCACGCAGGAAGTTGAGGTCAAGGATCAGCTCCTGATCCTTACGGGTGCGTAGGTAGTCAAGTAACTCGTCAACAACCAGCAGCAGTCCGTGATCTGGAAAGGCTTCGCCGAACTTGGCCATCATGTCTTCGAAGGCCCGTTTATGGCTGGTGATGGTCCCGACTTCGGGGAACACATATTCAACACCAAGTTTTTCAAGGTGCTCTTCCAGTTCGGCCACCATTATGTCACGTAAGGACATGGTGGTGGCTCCAATTTCGGTACGAATGACCTTAAAACGTCCAGCAATTTGCTCGGCTGTTTTGCGGACACCCGGATGGTTCAGTCCTTCCAACAAGGATGCGTCTGCGGCCAGGCTTGAAATCACCGACATCAGGTGCGACTTACCGGTGCCGTAGTTACCGACGACCAACAGACCTTTGTTGTCGACCGGCAGGTCAAACTGCATCTGAGGAATGACAAGCTGGGTAAGCCGTTCGGCCATTTCTTCGGAAATTACATAGGTGTTTACGAGTGTGTGTGCGGCGCTTGTTTTGTCCGCGTCACGCAACTGAACTACTGATTCTATCGGATCAAATTGAATAAGACTTTCGTACTTCATGCTTGTTCCGCCTTGCACATTTTTGTTTCTTCTCCGATAGAAGTATTGCTGTTCATGTCTATAATTAGCGCATCAGCATTTTCATATGATCTAAATTCATGATGGCCCACTTCAGCGTATAAAAGTTTATTTTTTAAAAATCTTCCATTCCATGAAGATAAAAGAATGCGATTTCTTGAAATAGATTGGAGTAATCTTAATGGATCTTGTTTAAGGCTACTGTCAAAAAGAATCTCAGTATTATCTAAAATGACAAGAGAGTTCGAATTCGAACAAATTTCGTTTAAAATTGAAGGTAGTCGCAATGCTCTTTGTTTAGAAGTCAATTCCAAAAGCAGCCCAGAAATTATCATATTAGCATTTATTACGGGTATTCCTAATTCGTGAGCTATTTTATAAAGAGTTTTGCTTTTGCTTGTGCCAGATTGCCCAACAAGAAGCACCAAGCGGTAATATAAGCTCTCAGCAGAGTGAAGGGAATTTTTTACTTCAGAATAGACTTGCTCGAGCATAATTACCCCTCATCCGGGACATTCGGTTGATTTTCTTTTTCAACAGCCCCTCCAGCCTTTACCCAAGCATCAACCTCGTCCTTTTTGAACTTCCAAAAACGGCCCATGCGGTGGGCAGGCATTGAGCGTGTGCTGATCCAGCGGTAAACAGTGTCGCTGCTGACGCCCAGGTATTCGCCAATTTCACCTACAGACAACCAGCGATCTTTCATTTCAGGCATTGGGGAGGCTCCTCTTGGGCACGGTTTGCCGCGCCTGAGGGTGGAGATGTTGGGTATTGCGGTCATTTTTAACATTCGACTTTTTCAGTCTATTTTAGCAATGCCGGACTGTCAAACGCACAAGCCCGGATAGGCAAGGATTGGGCGAGCAAGGGATTAAGCGGAAAAGGCTTTTTGAGTCATAAGCGCACACTCACAACACGCTGTATTTAAAAGAAATATAATCAGGCTATTTCCATCGTCGTCGGATTATTTTTTTTCAGCCCCTATCAAAAGGCCACTGTTTTGAGCGTTCTCACCGTGCTACTGCCTGTAAAGATGTACTTTTTTATAGACACTATAGCATGGAGAAGAAAGTGCGAGATTTGACTCAGACGGAGCGGCAAATTGTAGGGCTACTTGCCCACGGGATACGGCCTAAAAGAACTTGCGAAGATGTTGTCAATCTCCTATGGAACAGTACGCTGGCATCTCGTTAATCTCAGGAGTGCTTTTGCAGTGCGAACAACCCGTGAATTGCTGATCAAGATTGAGGCAAGCTCCATAACAACGGTCACACCTCCAAGTAGAATAAAGCTATCGCCTCGCGGAAAGCAGGTATTGGAGTTGTTCATGCACAGTTTTACATATCAGCAAATTGCAATGCAGTTGGGCATGAGTGTGAGTGGGGTTCGCAGGCATTGCGAAAAAATGCTGTGGAAAAATGGCTGTGAATCCATGCTTTGTCTGATTGCCAAGTATAAACGCCATAGGTTTCATGAATCATGTAAGCATGAAGTGCAATCTGAACGTTGAAAACATAATGAGGTTGGCATGACACAGACTGCTTTACGGCCAGAAGATGAGTTTCGCCAGTTGCTGCTGTCCAAGCTTCCGCCAACCATAGCCCGCAAGGATGTGGAGCGGCAGCTTGGCGGCATCATTACCCCCAAAACTCTTGCCAATGCCGACTCATCGGGGGATGGCCCTTTGGGGGCCTTCCAGGTTGGCCGGAGTGTCGTGTACCCCACAGAATCCCTTGTGAACTGGCTGATAGGTACGATGGGCGTATCAAGGCTAAAAAACAACATCAAAGAGCTTTAGGCGGCTTCAGGTTATGAACGGCAGACCGGGTGGCATCGGGTATCAAATGAGCGTAGCGCATAGTCATTGTAATGGTTCTATGCCGCATCAGTCGTTGGATGCGGTATATGTCTTCGCCATTACAAGCGAGCCAGCTCGCAAAAGTGTGGCGAAGACTGTGAAATACAATTCGTCTCGCCCTGTCATCCGGTCTGATTCCGTCATTGAGGCCTACAGAATCCACCAGTGCCCTGAACGCATGGGTAAGGCTTGCGCGCATGTTTCCGCCCACAATGGGCGGAAAAACCAAGCCGGTGGCAATTCTTTTTTTCTGTTGCTTCCAGCGTTCTTTGAAAATCCCAAGTGCGGCGTCATTCAACGGCACCTTGCCCCCTGGTTTGCGGTGCGCTTCGTCGCGCACGGTGAGCATGGCATGAGCCATGTCCACATCGGGCCATTCCAGGCGCTGAAGCTCACCAAGTCGCAATCCGGTGTTCAACGAGAGCACGATGCAATCATGCAAATCTATGTAAGGCAACTTTTTGGCCGCGTTTATCAACGATTTTACTTCCTTGGCCGTCAAGAACCGTTCGCGGGCATTTTTGATAGGAGGAATTTTGACGCCACGAACAGGGTTTTGCCCACCGAAAATGGTCGCGCCCTGCAACTTCGTGAGGCTGGCCTGGGTGAACGTGTAATTTATGATGCTGCGGTATTGCTTGATGGTAGACGGGGCCGCCCCGGACTCCACCAGGCTGTCAATGATGCCTTGGATATCTTCCCGCGTGATGGCAGGCAGCGGCTTTGCGCCAATGGCCGGTTTGATAATTTTATGGTAGCGCTGCTCGTCTGTGAGCCAGCTTCGCTTGGAGCGTTTGGCTTCGGGCATGTAGTACCTTTCAAAAAAGTCCTGGAAGGGCATGTTGGTGACGTACTCTTCAGATGCCTCTTTTTCGGCGGCAGCGCGTTCGGCAGCAGCCTTTTTGCGCATTTCGGAAAGGCTTTGAGGCCCAGCACCGGTTTTTTTGTTCTCCTTGATCCCGGACAGCACCTTGAAGGCCTTTTCCGCGTTCCACTGTTCAGTGGCCCATCCCATGCCTTCTTCGATGGTACGGCCATCTTTTTTATAGCGGATGGAGTAGTAGCGGTCGGGTTGCCCGTTGCGCTGCTTCCGGGTAGAGTGCTCGTAGTAACGAACTCCGGGGTACGGTGTCTTGATTTTTGGCTTTTTCATGCCCCCACTATGCCCCCACTTTTGGGGGAAAACAAGGGCACTCCAGGGAACTTGCGATGAGCTATCATGTTGAAATTACTACTCCAGGGAAGCCGGGGGAACTTCGCAATCAGATTCAGGGTCTAGTGAAGGTTCCTTCATGGGAGTTCGAGTCTCCCCTTCGGCACCATTTTTTAAAGCCGTTTCAGTAACATGCTGTGACGGCTTTCTTTTTTTGTTTGAAGCCGTTGCGTGAAGGACTGAAAAGCCCTGCATGAGAGCAAAGTGTGCCACTTTGTGCCACAAGCTAGGGTCAGGACTCGTTATTTTCAAGGGAAGGAAAATAGGGTATGCAGGAGGCACGGAGGTGTCCCATGCGTCCCCTATTTTATCTTTCCGAAAGTCAGTTGGAGCGTATCAAACCGTTCTTTCCCCGTTCTCACGGTGCTCCCCGTGTGGATGACAGGCGTGTCGTCAGCGGCATTATCTACGTCATCAAGCACGGACTTCAGTGGCAGGATGCACCTGGTGAGTACGGCCCCCACAAAACGCTGCACAATCGCTTTGTCAGGTGGAGTAGGCTCGGTGTTTTCAATAAAATTTTCATTGAGTTGGCAAATGAACCACTTTTTGATGGCTCCCTGGTGATCGACTCCACTCATCTCAAGGCTCACCGCACAGCGGCAAGCCTGCTCAAAAAAGGCATTCTCCACGTCTCATCGGTCGAACAAAAGGTGGCCTGAATTCCAAACTCCATACGTTTGTGACGGGCATAGGCGTCCCGTCCTGCTTTTGCTGACTGAAGGGCTGGTCAGCGAACAAGGGGCAGCCATCCTCCAGCACCCCCTCCCCGATAACAGTACGTTTCTGGCAGACGGAGGCTACGACGCAACGTGGTTACATGAATTTCTGAAAGCCAGAGGGATGACGGTCTGCATGCCACCCCGAAAAAACAGAAGTGAAGCATTTCCCTTTGACAACACGCTGTATAAGCAACGGTATCTTATTGAAAATACATTCACCAGGCTGAAGGACTGATGACGTATCGCGACCCGGTATGGCCGCTGTGCCCATATCTTTTTCTCAGCTATCTGCCTTGCTGTTATCGTTATCTTTTATCTTAATTAATGAGTCCTGACTCTAGCCTGATGTAAGAGGATACGCCATGCGGCAGATTTCTACCAAAGATGTTGAAAATATCCGAATTGGACAGGCAGAAAACCTCAGCGCGGGAACAGGGTGTACGGTTGTCATTTGCGATAGAGGCGCGCCGACTGGGCTGGATATTCGTGGAGGTGGACCCGCAACGCGAGAGACAGGCCTGCTTTCCCCTCTTGCAAGCGCCGACAAAATACACGCGATTGTGTTGAGCGGAGGAAGTGCGTTTGGTTTGGACGCGGCTGGTGGGGGGGGATGCGTTATCTGGAGGAACGGCTCATCGGGTTTGACGTGGGAGTGACCAGGGTACCCCTTGTATGCCAATCGAGCTTGTTTGATTTGACCGTTGGAGATTGTGCTGTCCGTCCCGATGTCCATATGGCGTATGCCGCCTACGTCGCTCAGAAAGTAGGGTGGGGGCGCGTCACCCGTTCTGGGCACCGCTATCCCCCCTCCGAACTGGACGTGCGCCTTTCAATGCATCCGGCTCTCCATCATGTTCTTTTGCTTTACTTATCGCACGCCAGTCAGGCAAACCGGAGCCGTGCAACTCATTATGGCAATCCAGACATAGGATCATGGTCTTACGACGCATTTCACTCATTATCCTTTTCCATAATGCGATGCCTTTTTCCAAATCTTTCATCCCTTTGACATGGTGAACACGCATATAACCATCCTTCTTTCCACAATATTCACATACACTTGCATCCAGTCTACGGACGAGTTCCGTTCGGCTGAGTGTGTACCACGCCGTTGTGGGCTTTGTGTCTGTTTCATTCATGGTTAGGATTGGCTTTTTGTGTCTTGCCAGTCGAAAGAGCGTATAGTTTCTTGGTTTTCCTTGTACCTGTACTGTGACTCCATATCCACCCTGATTGGGCAGGCGTAGTTTCTGCATTATCTTGGGAGTGCTGGTTTTATGCTTGTGCGCCAATGTGGCGAAAAAGCTAAACTGCGCTATTGCTATAAGTTTTGACAGGCCTCTTTTATAGCCTGTGCCAACGCATAGTAATTTGCCATTCCCAACATTTCAGCATTGTATGTCAAAATGATTTCTGCATCGCTCCTGTGCAGGAGCTTTAACCTTGAATGTACACGCACACCTTTTCCATCATAATTTCCATACTCATGCTTTTTGCAAAATTTAGCCAGCCGTTTAGTCAGTGTCAAATTGGTCTTTGGCGTGAATTGTACGCATTTGTGCACGTAATGACTGTGTTTGCTGGTACAAATCATCCAAGGTAAAGTAAGGCTTATACCCTTTCTTACCTTGTTTTTTAAGGTGAATCATGCCTCTGGTGCTTTCCAGCCGACTTTTCAATACCACATATTCTGGGTTTGATGCTCGCTGATTACCCTTGTGAAAGGTATTTATCATATTTTCCATAAACATATCGAGTTCATGGAGATAGACATTAGCGAGTATGGGAGAAATCACTCCCCCCTGAGGTGTGCCGCTATGTGTGGGATTCCATTTCCAATCCTGCACATAGCCAGCTTTGAGCATCAGGTGCACCAGCGTGATAATACGTTTGTCATCTATCTTCTTTTCCAGTATTTTCAGCATGTTTTGATGATCAATATTGTCAAAGAAGCCTTTGATAGCAAACTCTATTATCCACTTGACCCCGTTCCATTGATTTTTTGCTTGCATAAGAGCGGTATGGCAGCTCTTTTGGGGTCTAACCCCATGAGAATTCCGTAAAAACACAGGCTCATAGATCTGTTCCAAAAGAATTCTGACAACCTCCTGTACCAGCTTGTCATCTCCGGTGGGAATGCCAAGAGGGCGCCATTTTCCATTCTTTTTGGGAATGCATGTACGCCTAACTGGTTTAAAATGGTATTCTTTAGCATAGAGTAACCTTATCAGGTGATTTACCCTGTCCATCGAGAAGCCGTCCAAGGTGTTGCTGGTCGTGTCCTTGGTGACGGCTCCCTTATTGGTGTAAAGGTTGATATCCGTCTGTTTCCACAGAACTTCTGGATTCCCCAAAAGTCTAAAGAGACCATTGATTCTTTTTCCTTTGCGCGATACTTTTGCAATGGATTCTACTGCCTTAATCGTAGTTTCGGCACACATTAGCGATACCTCCTTTCAGGTTTGTAGTATCACAAACATTACTACCTTCCTTCCCCCTGAATATTTTCAATTTCGTCATGTTCCCATGTAATTATATGAAAAATCCAGAACCGATTGAATACGGCTTGCACTCCCCATTACGGGATACGTTGGGTACTATGAAGGCTCCGTTGCCATACAGGTGTTTACATAACAAATCACCAGATTAGGCAATCCCGTGCTTTCACACAGTTGAGATGCGTCGTATTTAGGTGCCCCGTTCGTCTTTTCCCCCTATAGGGGATGTGCCGGATTTGGCAGGTAATCTTTCCTTCATTCTTTGAAAGATACTATCCGTAGCAACGCATCAATCGTCCTGCGTTGTTGCCGACCGAAAGGCCACTCAAACTGGGGTTCAGGCAGTGTAGTTTTCACCATGTACGACTTGTGTTGACGGTAAGGCTGAATGTGACGATTTTATTCCCTTTCCGCCTTTTCCCAAGATGCTATGTTCACGTTCCGCTTTCGCAGTTTCAGCCGTTTCCGGCACCGCTAACTTGGGTACACACACTCACCTACTGAGCGGAATCTTTAGATTCACTCAACTTATGCGCTTGCACGGCGCACAAGGAAACTATCGAGACGGATACGGTGCGGGTATAGGGGCAACGGTCGGAAAGTATCGGGGTATGAGCTGTTCATGAAATCCGGTATCGGAAGCCATGTCGTCCAGATTGGTGAGCTGAAGGTTGGAGCACTGGTTGGAGTAAACGCGCTGGGTGACGTTTATGACTGGAAAACGGGGAAAAGGACGGCTTTCGTCCAACCGTCGAGGATATGTATGCGGGCTATGCGGCCATAGAAAACAAGTTTACCGGAAACACAACCATCGGTATTGTCATGACAAACGCTTGTTTCGATAAGTCCAGACTCTGTAAAATCGCTGGAATGGCACAAAATGGCCTTGCCCGCTCCATACGCCCCGTACATACGTCAGCTGACGAAGACAGCGTTTACGCCATGTCTGTTGGCTCTGTTCAGGCTGACATGGATATGGTGGGTACGCTGGCTGCCGACGTCATGTCGGAAGCTATTTTGAGTGCAGTAAAAAATGCTGAAACAGCGTATGGTTATATTTCCGCAAATGATTTTTTAACCGAATATTGACATCCTTCCTCCGCCTAGGCAAGAGAAGGAAGTCAAACGATAGATAAATGATAACGCGAAAGACTACGACTATACCAGCAAATTCCCCTAAAGTAGTCTTCGGGGGGAGCTATGAAAAACAAAATTGACGAAATAAGTTTGGATAATGCCCACAGGTTGTTTTATTCCGGTGTTCTCGACACCATGGAAGTCGGTACGACCAAGGGACTCCAGCAGATTCATAAATACCTGTTTGAGGGACTGTACGATTTCGCGGACGTTATCCGTGAGGTATTTCCAAGGGCAACTTCGTTTTACCAATTCCCTGTATCTGAAAGAAGCCCTTGCTGCCATTGAAAAATGCCTGAATATACGTTTGAGAAAATCATCGCTAAATACGTTGAAATGAATATCGCCCATCCCTTTATGAAAGGGAATGGGCGTTCTACACGTATCTGGTTGGACATGATTCTGAAAAAGAGCCTTCAAAAGGTTGTAAGGTTGGCAGCGAATAGATAAAGACCGTTACCTGCAAGCGATGGAAAGAAGTCCTGTCAATGACCTAGAATTGCGTGTACTCATCCAGCCGAACCTGACGGAGAGGATTAATGATCGCGAAGTTATATTCAAGGGAATTGAACAGTCCTACTACTATGAAGGATTCAGAACAGGTTAGAATTTTTTATAAATTTATATATGGGGTATAGTATATATTATGAGAGGTTTGTCATGAGTGTGCACTCTTTAATAGAATCATGGCTTTCGGAGACAACCCTTGTGATGGGAGGTTCCCGCACATTGAATGGACGGCTTTTGTTCCATGCCCTACGGGGACATTACCCTGACTTTCGCGGTTCCTGAAGAAGAGGCGTTCTTTGTACTGTACACTCCGCTTATGCCCGTAAGCGGAGTCAATGAGAAGATATTGTCCCGTTTTTTCCAGCAATTGTTGGTCTTTCAACTGCGGGGAGATCTGCTCCCCTGGTAGGGCTTTCGGCATGGATGTCGAAGATACCTTGGTAAGCTTAGTCGGTCAGTATCGGACACATGGGTTGGACTCAGCGACTTTTGATGCGCTGCTGCGTGAAGCGGCAGCCGGGGCTGAAGTTCTGCGTGGTAGGCTGGAGACATTGTTTGCGGAGCTTTCTGAAGAGAACGTGGGAGCTTTCGCATCTGTTCATCCGGAGCAAACGCCACCTTCTGTTCAGCCTAGCGGTATTCAGGTCGAATTCCGGAAAAAGTTATCGTCGATGTGCAGCGTGGCGTTGTGAGTTATGTCGGAACAGGTTCCTTCAGTCTGGAAATCACTCACAGCCTAGATGAGAGCGCCGTTGCTGAGTGTAACGCTGCAGGAAAGGGCAGGCCACCTTCCGGCAGCAGCTTCAACCCCACAAACATCGTTATTGACGAAGGTAGGATAAGGAAAGTTTCGCACATTCGTAAAATGGAGGTGGCTCCTCAAATCGGTTAGAGTTTTGTTGCCAAACGAACCCATCCGAAAAAAAGGAGCCACTTCATGGAGAGTAGCAAGGACTTCGGAAAAAGGAAGGACGAGTCATTCAGGTCAACGAGGGTGAGCTCAAAAAGCATGTATCGGAAATCGTTCGGGAGAGCGTGGAAGATACCCTGAACAGCTTGTTGGAGGCGGAAGCGGACAATCTCTGCCAGGCAAGGCGTTACGAGCGCAACGCAGAGCGTGCCAGTACCCGGGCAGGACATATACGAGGAGTTTGTAGACGACGTCAGGGGAAGTGAAGCTGAAGGTTCCCAAGCTTCGCAATCTGCCTTTTGAAACGGCCATTATCGAACGATACAGGAGGCGGGAGAATTCTGTGGAAAAAGCTCTGGTCGAAATGTATCTGGCTGGTGTTTCCGTCCGCCGTGTGGAAGATATCACCGAGGCCCTTTGGGGCAGCAGGGTCAGTTCCTGCACCATCAGTGAGCTGAATCAAAAGATTTACAAAAACATCGAAGAATGAAGAAACAGTCCTTTGGAGAGTATGTATCCCTATGTGTTTGTCGACGGGATATGGCTTGGGGAGGGGCTGTCCAGTCGGTGTCGGTACTTGTCGCCATCGGGGTCAACAAAGAGGGATATCGTGAAATCTTCGGTGTAGCGGAAGGCAGCCGTGACGATGCGGAAAGCTAGAGGAATTTCTTTCGTTATTTGAAACAGCGAGGTTTCCAGAATGTCCGTCTCATCGTGTCAGACAATAGTACCGGAAGACTGGATGCCATAGGGGATTTCTTCCCTGAAAGCCGTTGGCAGCGTTGTGTGGTACACTTCTACCGGAATGTCCTGAATGCTGTTCCTGCGGGAAAATCTAGAGCGGTTTCCGCCATGCTAAAGGCTATCCACGCCCAAGAGGAAAAGAGGCCGCTCAGCAAAAAGCGGAACAGATTTCCGCAAAACTCAAGGCGCTTCGTTTGGAAAAAGCCGCCCGCATTGTCCAGGCAGGAGCCGAGGAAACTTTCTTTTTCTATGAGCTTCCGTCCAATCACTGGCGTCATATCCGGACGAATAACCCTCTGGAGCGACTTAACCGTGAAACCCGACGGCGTACAAGAGTGATGGGAAACTTCCCGGACGGCCACTCGGCCTTAACATGAAAATTTTCGCTGAACTCGACTGAGGAAGTATCTACCGATTGGGCCACTTAATGTGCGAAAAATTCTGAACGTTACCTTTATTTTTTATAAATGATTGTCTAAGCTTGTTGACGGGGAGTTCGGATAGTTTCAAATTTTCGATCGAAAATGTTTGATTGGTAGTATTCTGATACTGTACAGATGATTTTAGCATTTTTGAATATATGCAATTATATATGTACTTGCTTGTTTTTAATAAACTACATTTTGTATTGGGAAAATAAATGGAAATGATATCTGTTTTAATGGCTAGTTACAATTATCAAGTGTATATGGAAGAAGCGATCAAGAGTATTCTTGGGCAGACATGGAAGAATTTTGAACTGTTTATTATCGATGATGGCTCGAAAGATAATTCAATAGAATTAGCTCATTCGCTTGCAAAACAAGATTCTCGAATACATGTATTGCAACATTATGATGGTAAAAATCATGGACTTCCGGAAACATTGCTTCGTGGTCTTAATGAAGCACAAGGAGAATGGATTGCTTTTCTCGAATCTGATGATTTCTGGGAACCGACGTGTTTAGAACAACGTATGAAAGTTGTTCAGCAGACTGGAGCAGATGTCGTATTTAATGCAATTCGTCCATTTCCTATGCCGGGAGCAGATACGGGGTGGTTTAATACATATGTTCCTCGTGTCATGCGGGAACATGCGCATCGGAGTCTTCAAGCTGAAGGGGCATACTCCTTACAAACTTCTTTGCTAGTGGAAAACAAGATTCCAACTTTTTCCTGCGCCATGCTTAGAGCAGAATGCCTACGAAAGTGTTCCTTTACAGCCCCTGTCCCACGCTGGTTGGATTGGTGGATTTGGATACAAGTTGCTCAAGAACACTTGTTTGCTTTTGTCCCAGATGAGTTGACGTTATGGCGTTTGCATGCGGGAAGCTATAATCATAAAATTGCTTTTGGGCATTATATTCAGGATAATATGCGTCTTTGGAATGGCTTCAAACAATTACAAAATTTTTATAAAAAATCAGGAAAAACATATGGTTATTGGTTTCTTCTAGGCCCGTTCTGGGTCCGGCTGCTTGCCCGTTTCGGCATGATCGCGTATCAGTCAGGAATATTAGGAACACTCAAACAAATACGTAACCGTATTCGTTAACTGTGAGGAAAAGATGGCTACATTGCTCGTAACTGGCGGTGCCGGTTTCATAGGATCGTGTTATGTTCTAGCTCGTTGTGCAGCTGGTGACACGGTCGTTAACTTGGATAAGTTAACCTATTCCGGAAATTTAGGAAATCTTGTATCATTGCATGGCTGTCCGAGGCATATTTTTGTGCACGGAGATATCGGTAATGCGGAGCTTGTTGAGTATCTTCTCAAGAATTATCAGCCGAATGCCGTGATCAATTTTGCCGCTGAAAGTCATGTGGACCGTTCTATCATCGATCCAGAAGCCTTTGTTCGTACCAACGTATTAGGAACATGTACTCTTTTACGTGCCGTCAAAACATGGTGGAGCGAGTTGGGCATGAATGAGAAAGCCGCATTTCGTTTTCTACATGTGTCTACTGATGAAGTGTTTGGGGCGCTGCAGCCCGGCGACCCCGCCTTCACGGAGATGACGCCGTATAGTCCTAATAGCCCGTATTCCGCCTCAAAGGCTTCCAGCGATCATTTTGTTCGAGCCTTCCATGAAACCTATGAATTCCCTACACTGCTCACAAATTGTTCGAATAATTACGGACCGCGCCAGTTTCCCGAGAAACTTATACCTTTGGTAACGCTCAACGCGCTGCTTCGCAAAACACTTCCTGTGTACGGAACCGGTTCTAATATTCGTGACTGGCTCCACGTTGAAGATCACTGCACTGCTATCCAGCGCGTACTCGAAGCTGGAAGAGTAGGACAGACCTACAATATCGGTGGTAATTCCGAGCGTACCAATCTTGAGGTCGTTCATGGTATTTGCGATGTGCTTGATTCGGTGCGACCTTCTGCCGAAGGGCCTTATGCCGACTTGATCAAATTTGTGAAGGATCGTCCTGGACATGATTTTCGCTATGCCATTAACTGTTCGAAACTTTCTTCTGAACTTGGCTGGCAACCGATGCACACTTTTGAGGAAGGCCTGAAAGAGACTGTTCTTTGGTATCTTGATAATGAGACATGGGTACACAATGTCCAGAGCGGCGATTACCGTAACTGGATGCAGACCAATTACGCAGGTAGGAGTTAGTTATGAAAAATTGGAAGGGAATCATTCTTGCGGGAGGATCGGGAACCCGTCTTTACCCACTTACACGAAGTGTCAGTAAACAGCTCATGCCTATCTATGATAAGCCAATGATCTATTACCCTTTGTCTACGTTGATGTTAGCGGGTATCCGGGAAATCGCCGTTATCTCTACCCCAGAACATCTCCCTTTATATCAGGAGTTGCTTGGTGACGGAAGGCAATGGGGCTGCTATTTTGAGTACATTGTGCAGGAACGTCCGGAAGGTTTGGCACAGGCTTTTCTGCTGGCGGAAGAATTTATCCGTGACTGCAACACCTGCTTGGTGCTCGGTGATAATATCTTTTTCGGTCAAGGCATGGGTAATCTGCTGGAAACAGCTATGCAGCGCGATACAGGGGCAACCGTGTTTGGCTACCATGTCCGTGATCCCCACCGGTATGGGGTTGTAGAATTCGACCAAAATCATCGTGTTCTCAGCCTTGAAGAAAAGCCGAAAGAACCCAAGTCCAACTTTGTCGTGACTGGTCTTTATTTCTATGATGCTGATATAGTGGATATTGCAAAACAGGTTAAACCTTCCGCGCGTGGAGAGCTTGAAATTACTGACGTTAATAATTTATATCTAAAGCGTGGGGAGCTACACGTCGAACTGATGGGGCGTGGAATTGCTTGGCTTGATACCGGTACGCATGACTCTCTTTTAGAAGCTGGCTCCTTTGTGCAGGCCGTCGAAACTCGTCAGGGGCTTAAGATTGCCTGTATCGAGGAAATCGCCTGGCGTAAAGGGTATATTTCTTCCGATGAGGTTCGTCAACTTGCCGAACCCATGGCTAAAAATAGCTACGGACGATATTTAATTGAACTTGTCGAATAATGGAAGTGATACATGGAAGTGGTGCAGACTGCTATTCAAGGTGTGATGCTTATCAAGCCAAAAGTGTGGAGTGACTCCCGTGGTTACTTCGTTGAAACGTGGCAGAAAGAGCGCTATCAAGCTGTAGGCATTGATTTCCCCTTCGTTCAAGATAATCATTCGAAGTCCATTTATGGTACTTTAAGAGGTTTACATTTTCAGAGAAGATTCCCTCAGGGGAAGTTAGTCAGTGTATCTCTGGGGAGAGTCTTTGATGTCGCTGTGGACATTCGCAAGGGGTCCCCAACCTTTGGGCAGTGGTATGGAACCGAGTTGACACAGGAAAACCAGCATCAGCTTTGGATTGCACCAGGGCTTGCGCATGGTTTTGTTGTTACCAGTGAGATTGCCCACTTACATTATAAGTGTACTGAACTTTATCATCCCGAAGATGAAAGTTCGATTCGTTGGAACGATCCTGAACTTGGGGTTGAATGGCCCATTGAGAGGCCGAAACTCTCTGCCAAGGATGAAAGGGCACCTACTTTTACGGAATTAAAGCATCAAATTGGAATATAGAATCATTGAGCAGTATAATTTTTTAATTAAAACGACTTTTCTTTCTTGAAATCAACAAAAAGAGTGCCATTGAATATTACCGAATTAGATCATCAGGGAAATAAGTTCTAGGAAATAAGGAACACACCGTGAAAGTTCTTCTGACTGGAGGAAAGGGGCTGCTTGGGCGTACGCTGTGTGCTGAGCTTCATGATTTTGAAATGATCCCCACTGGACGCCTAGAAGGAGATATTACGGACTCTGCAGCGTTTGACGCGCTATGCTGTATGCACCAGCCGGATGTTGTCATTCATTGTGCTGCCATGACTGCTGTGGACCTATGCGAAAAGGAAACTGAACTGGCGTGGAAGGTTAACGCCGTTGGATCTGCTAATGTAGCGGGAACCTGCCATCGTCAGGGAATTCGGCTCATTGCGATGTCTACTGATTATGTTTTCAACGGAGATGCACAGAAGCCTTATACAGAGTTTGACATGCCCAATGGCGGAATCAATGTATACGGGCAAAGCAAATGGGCTGGAGAGCAAGCGATTCGAACTCATTGCCCCAATCATGTAATTGCGCGCATTTCATGGCTGTACGGTCCCGGAGGGCCCAGTTTCGTGCACACCATGTTACACCTTGCTGATAACAGCCACAATTGTCTGAACGTCGTAGATGATCAACGAGGTAACCCCACGAGTACGTTAGCTGTGGCGAAAGCCCTGCGCGAAATTCTTTTGAGGCCTGAACTTGTCGGCACTTTTCATCTGACTTGTGAAGGGGAAGCCAGTTGGTATGAATTCGCTTGTAAAATTTTTGAATTGGCCTCCAAAAAACAAGAAGTTAGGGCTTGTAAATCAGACGAATATAAAGTGTTGGCACGCCGCCCAGCTAATTCCCGGCTTGAAAAAAAAATGTTGCGTCTGTGTGGGCTGCCGCCAATGCCCCATTGGGAGAAGTCTCTTCAGCAGTTCATAGAGAATTTTTGCTAGGAATATTTGTTCTTGTGTTCTTTGATGGATATTTTTTTGAAAGCTATTGTATAATTTATATAGGAAAAATATTTTTAAAATAATATTATATAAATATATAATAGTATTCTTTTGATTTTATTTGGCTATTAATAAAAATTAAACCTACAAATATTATTTAATGAATAATTGCCCTTTTGTAAAAAAATTTTTCAGAGTTTGTGTTTTAAGTATATGCTTATTCCCGGCGACATTCTTTTTTTATAAAACATGGAAGGAATGGTTTACGGCTATTTTAAGGGGGAGGGAATTTTTCTACATTATAGAGGATAATATTAATGAAATTATTAATGATATCCGTAAACAAAGTTACGGCTGCCGTTTTTTTGTCGGTCTACCCCTGAGGTTAGCCCGTAAAATTTTACTTTCTGGGTGTTTCCGTGCAGTTAGCTCTTCTTTAGGATTTAAGCCTCGGTTCAAGCGCCTTTCTCCTGGGGTAATCGAACTTATTCCAGGGCTGTTACAGGACAGGCCGCAGGCACGGCAACAAGCTTTCAGGTTACTGAAAGCTTTTCCCCAAAAAAAGGTATCCATTACAGGAAAGGCACACTGTATTCTAGGGAAAGATATTTCCTTTGAAGGAAGAAAAGTGGTTGTTATTGCCCATTGGGATCCGGATAGGGTCATTGACCACTATGTTATATACCAGTGCCGCCACTTCAAAACTCTTGGTTTTGATATTTTGTTAACCTCTGCTGGAAGACCTGAACATCTTGATGCGGTGGCTTGTCGTGACTTTGTTGACGCCATCGTTTATCGCTCCTGTGATGGATATGATTTTACAAGTTGGAAAGCCGCCTTTGAACTTTTTCCTTCTTTATATCGCTCTCGAGAACTAGTGTTGACTAATGATAGTTATTTTGCCCCTATTGGATCATTTGCATCCGTTCATAGTGTGATGAACGAAATACCTTGCGATTTTTGGGGACTAGTCGGGTGTAATCTCATCCGTCCTCACCTCCAGAGCTATTATTTAGTACTCCACCAAAGTGTGTTACAACACCAATCTTTAAAGGATTTTTTTGATCGAATAGCTTTATCTAAAGATAGAGATGTTGCCATTTTGTATGAAACTTCTTTTTCTTTATGGCTTGCAGTACACCATTTTTATCCGGCAGCCTTTGTGCCTGTTTCCACCGATTTTTCGCTGAATTATACCTTTGAATATTGGAAGGAACTTATTCATACTGGTGTTCCTATCTTAAAAAGGGAATTTTTTTTAAAAAAAGAATACCATCATAAAATATTACAATGGAGAACCGAGTGCTCCCATAAAGGGTATCCAGTAAAGCTTATAGATGATTATCTTGAGAGACGAGGAATTGATATGGAAATTTTATAGAGTAAATATAGAGAGTTTATATTCGGGGAGATAAAGTGAATATTTATTTCTATATGATAAATGAAATTCCCATGATATCTCTCTGTAAGTATACCACATGGATATTGATCCCTAGAGTACAAACCTTGTATTACGTTTCATACGCATGTTAACTGAGCGTAATGCAGGGGGATGTTTCTTATTTGGTTGTAGAAACGAAGAGAAGGCTTGTTTCCTGCTTCAACACTAGAGTTTACTGGTCCCAACGATTTGAGGGAACTTTTTATGACTATTTTTCAGTACGGGTTGATTGATATTCTGAATTCTCTGCGGAAAAACGATTTGATCCACATGCTTGGATGGCAGGACATGACCTTGCGTTATAGGCGTTCCAAATTCGGACCATTTTGGATTACCATCAGTATGGGAATTCAGATTTTAACTATGGGTCTCGTTTTCGGACAACTTTTTGGGGCATCTATCCACAAGTTTTTGCCGTTTCTTGCTATAGGTGTTATCCTCTGGAGTTATATTACCGCTGTCGTTTCTGGTGGTTGCACAGCCTTTATCTCAGCTACAGGAATGATCACGCAGCTAGATATACCTATGTCCTTCCATCTTTTTCGACTAGTCTGGAGTTCCTTCCTGTTCTTTATCCACAACGCTGTGATCATTCCACTGGTTCTTCTCGCGATGCTTTATCCTGTAAACTGGGTTTGTCTGCTTGCCGTTCCAGGTTTTCTATTGTTGACTCTTAATATTACTTGGATGGGGATGTTCACCGGAATTTTCTGCACGCGTTTTCGGGATTTTCCTCAACTTATTGCAAGTATTCTTCAAGTCTTTTTTTATGTAACCCCGATTATGTGGATGCCAGATCTGGCACCGCAGAGAGCAAGCCGAGTTCTCCTAGATATGAATCCATTTCATCACCTGCTGAGTATCGTGAGAGAACCGCTTATGGGGACAGTCCCAACATTGACGAGTTACCTTGTGTGTTGCTTTATGGCAATAGTAGGCTGGTGTGCCGCCGCAATGCTTCTTGGTCGTTATCGTGACCGTATCGCTTACTGGCTTTAGTCGGAGTTTCTTTATGGCTAGCATAGAACTCAAAGATGTCATTGTTGACTTTCCAATCTATAATGCTAACACGCGGTCGTTTAAGAGTACAATTCTGAAAGCGGCGACGGGAGGAGAAGTCGGCATCCTGGAGCAGAATGTTAACATACGTGCTCTGGACGGAATCTCTTTTACACTGAAAGATGGAGATAGGCTTGGCCTTGTAGGGCACAACGGTGCGGGGAAAAGCACTTTGTTACGATTACTTGGTAAGGTTTATGCCCCATGTGCAGGGACGGCCCGAATCGAAGGATCAATAGGATCTCTTATTGCTATTTCTCTCGGGATAGATCAGGAAGCCACAGGACGGGAGAATATTTATATTCGTGGAAGCCTTCTTGGGTTAAAAAAAAAGGACATCGATGCAAGAATCGACCAAATTATTGGCTTGTGTGAACTGGGAAGTTTCATCGATTTACCGATTAGAACCTATTCCACTGGTATGCAGATGCGCCTTGCTTTCGCAGTTTCCACAATGATTCGTCCAAATATTTTAATTATGGACGAGTGGTTGTCAGTTGGAGATGAGTCGTTTAAAAATAAAGCGGAAAGGCGTATGGCGGAATTGGTGAGCAATGCACAAATACTTGTCATTGCAAGTCATTCGAAAGAGCTTATCAGAAAGAACTGCAATAGGGTCATTTGGCTTGAGCACGGAAAAATCAAAATGGACGGGAAACCTGAGGATGTTCTGAAGGCTTATTTTAGCTAAAAGGTGTTCGAATTCAGTCGAGAGCTTGTACTACATTCCACTTGGAGACATTTATGAGGATTTTTTGTTCATTTTGGAATGGATCACGAGATCCCAGAGACTTTCTAAAACTACCGCACTATTACGAGGGATTGTTGAATGGTCTACGTGATGCAGGTAATCAGGTTCTTTATTATTGCCCGCCCTTTTGGTGTGCTGAATATTCTTCGGATGCTCCTCAGTCATTGCTGGATGCCATCCGAGCTTTTGATCCAGAATTGATTATTCTATTTAACAATTTGTTCTATAATTTCGATTTTTCAAAAAATTTTTCTTGTCCTACTCTTGTGTGGGAAGTGGATTCCCCTCTTTATTATACTAACAAACATATCCTCAAAAATAACCCTCACATGTTTTATGCCGTGGCCTCTTCCACATCTATTGATGTGGTTGCAGATATGTTCGGAGCTGAACGTCGGCAAATTTTGCATCTCCCTTTCTTCACCTCAGTACAGTGTGAAGAAAAAGAGAAAAGTATTAATATTTCTTTCATAGGAACCCGTTTTACTGCGACAGATATTGTTAGAAATTTTCTAGCAAAGAGTCCGTCCCAAGATGATCGTAAGCAGTTTGATAAGGCTCTTGCCTATGTATCTGTCTATCCCTTTGGGAGAAAAGAAGATATCAAAAAATGTTGCGGAATAACCTCGCAAACGGTTTTGGAGGCTTTTGATTATGAAAAGGCTTGTGCGTTACTCAGTTCCTCTAGGCGTACAGATACATTAGGTGCCATAGCTGACCTAGGACTTTCCCTATATGGTTCTCCGACATGGGCTGAACTTGAGCATCCTGCGCGGGTAGCACTCAGTTACCATGATACCCGAGTCTATTCGATTCAACATAATCAGGATATTTATAACGCTTCAAAAATTTCTCTTAGTGTTTCGCATGTTCAGGCAACATCTGGTTTCCCTTGGCGTGTTATGGATATTATGGCCTCATCTGCGTGTCTCGTTTCCGACTATCATAGTGATTTTGAAAAAATTTTTCCGAAAGCACCTATACCATGTTTCAGCTCTCCCTTTGAGGCTCGGGAAATATGTCTAAGATTACTGCGTAATGATAATGAGAGGAACGATATTGTTGCCGCCTGCAACGAGCACATTACCGATGATTTTAGAGTTCCTCATGTAATTGACACCGTTGGGGCGTTTATAGGTATGCGTCTTGCTGGTAAAGGAGGTCATATACAAGCAGTTGCCATGCCCCCTATCGTGCAACCCCAACCTCCGAAGAAAACATCTCCTCTAGTGCAATCTCAGCAAACTTCGAAGGAGGTGTCTTCTTCTTCTTCTTCTTCTTCTTCTTCTTCTTCTTCTTCTTCTTCTTCTGTGTTTTTCAGATTGTTAAAGAAAAATTTTCGCGGGAAACGGAGGCTCAAACTTATTATATTTTGCATATTGCTTGCTGCAGCACAGGTTCCTCTCTTGAGTCGATTTTTTTCGTATAGTCGTAGAGCATGGTTACTTGAACGGATCACTATAAATACTGTTTGAGATTCCCTTAAAGAAAGCTCTGTGTCTCATTAGCTGAATATGCTCGTCATATCTATCTTATTTGCTTTAGTATTTATGGGATACATATACCAAATTTTTATTTTGGGAACACAATGTCATAATACAGTATGTTGAAAACGATATGGTCTGTTTCTGGCCTCTGTAATGATATTAACACTGCGTAGAGAGTAGGTGTTTCCATATATGTGTGTTATTTAATTTGTAATCCTCCCTTAAAATAGCGCAGACCAAAACTGGAGACTTCTGGTAAACCATCCCCAGGAGGGAGCCATGAAGA
>OGZE01000112.1_pt1 | contig 60733 bp, 61 predicted proteins | sample 1576731 | NCBI WGS metagenome assembly OGZE01 (sample SAMEA3541503, study PRJEB24748) | human gut metagenome | biome: human gut; feature: human-associated habitat; material: faeces | place: China | collected 2012 | reverse complement strand
CAGATTCGCTATGCGCCTGTTAGGGCGCTGCTGGTAACAGAGCCTTACAGGCGCAGATGAAGAACCACCGGCTAGGCCGGTGGGTTCTTTTTTGGGGGATGCGGGGGCATCCGGGAGTGGGAGGAGAGGCGCGGGAGCGGGTCGTGCCGGGGTTACATGATGCCGATGAACGTCCAGTAGGGGATGGCGATGACCGCGATGAACGCCCCGGCGACGATGCAGCGGGCGATCATCGTGGGGATGACGTGCTTGAGGGTCACGCATCCGGTGGTGAAGATGTAGAGGAACATGACGCCTTCATAGGGGAAGAAGTACTGATCGAGCCCGTACTCGAAGGCGTAGAACAAGGGCAGCGGGTTGACGCCCATCTGGACGCCGAGTTCGCCGAACGCCGGGGTGAAGGCCACGGTCGCCGCGAAGGGGGTCAGGAGCAGGTTGGTGACCACGCCCGCGAGGTAGGAGCAGAGCACGCCGAGCGTGGGGGGCAGTTCCTTGAGGAACGGGATGATGGACGAGACGGCCCACTTGTTGGCTCCGACTTCGCCCGCCACAAAACCGATGGCCATGCAGCCCGCCACGAAGACGAGGAACACGATGTTCAGGTTGTTGAAGGAGGAGGGCTCCATGATCTTCATGCCGGGCATGTAGCAGAACAGGGCTACGAGGCAAAGCACATACACGGCGTTCACGCCGGTCCACGGCTCGACCATGAAGCCGAGGATGCCGAGGATGGCGAGGACGAGGAGGCGCTTTTCGGAAACCGTCATGGGGCCCATTTCGGCGAGGCGCTCTTCAAGGATGAGCTTGAGCTTCCCGCCTTCGGGGAGCCGCACCTTGCCGCGCATGAAATAGATGGTCAGGAAGGACAGCGCGACATAGATGGTGTTGATGAAACAGGCGTGGTTCAGGTATTCCCACCAGTCCACATTGCCGCCGATGGCCTTCATGAGCACCTGAAACGACCAGATGAAGGACTCCGAGGTGTGCAGGAACTGCATGGTCGGGGCCGCCGCCGCGAAGAAACAGGCGATGACGATGATGGAGGACAGGCGGGACTTGGGATCGATGTCCAGCGCCCTGATGATGCCCACGGCGATGGCGCAGAAGATGACCGTGCGGGCGAACCCGGAGGCCAGCAGCAGGCCGAGGATGATGCCGCCGATGGCGAACCCGATGAGCATCCCGGTGAACGTGCCGCCCGTGAGGAGCATACAGCGCAGGGCCACGCGCTTGGCGAGCCCGGTCTTTTCCATGGCTTCGCCGAAGATGGCCGCGCCGAAGGTGGTCCAGATGAGCACGGTGGTCCACGGTCCGAGCACGACTTCGGGCGGGGCCATGTTGGTCAGCAGGTAGAGGAAGGTCAGCGCGGCGGCGACAGCCACGGCGGGCAAGAGATCGAAGGTCCAGATGATGACCGCTGCGGAGGTCATCCCGAGATAGAGGGGCATTTGAGGCGAAACGTCACGGGGAGCCAGCAGGTAGAACAGGCTGGCGAGGCCGAGCACGGCGAACCACTTTAAGGTCAGGGCACGGTTCATGGGGACTCCTGCGGGAGGCGGGTTCAGAGGTCGGGGAGCCGCGCCGGGATGCGGGATTCCGGCGCGGCGGACGCTGCCTTAGATGGCCGATGTTTTGGGGAAGGCGAAGTTATCCATATAGTAGCGGTGCGGTTTTACCGGATAACGGTCCAGCGGAACGGGGTCGGCACGCAGATCCATGCCGTCGTGCCCGTCGCGGATGACGATCCATGCCGGATCGCCGTGGCGTTCGGGGAAATCCTCGCGGTAATGCCCGCTGCGCGATTCCTTGCGCATGAGCGACGCCTTCAGGTACATTTCGGTGATCAGCGCCATGGAGCGCGCTTCCACGAGCTTGACCAGATAGTGCGGCTCGGGGGCGGTCATGTACGGCAGGATGTTCCGTTTGGCGTCTTCAAGGCGTTCCAGCGAGCGGGTGAGGCCCTTGCCGGTCTTGAGGATGCACACGTCCATCGGGGCCATGAGCTCCTGCATGAGCCGGACCACGTCCTTGGGATAGACGCCGGGTTTGCCGAGCAGGGACAGGGTGGCGTCGAGCGTGCCGGAAGCGTGGGCGTCGTCGAACCGCGGCGCGGAGGTGAGCCCGGAAACGTATTTCCCCGCGCTGTTCCCGGCGATGTAACCGGTCGTGGTGGTCTTGCAGGTGTCCCAGCCGCCCATGTAGACGCCGGGGGTGACGCTGCGGGCGCGTCCGGCCACGAACAGGCCCGGAACGCCGCTCCAGCCGTCCTTGTCGGTCACGGTCCCGCCGAACGAGGTGAGCACCTGCGGCATCCATTCGGTTTTGCTCTTGAAGAAGTCGATGCCGAGTTCCTTGAGCTTGGTGTCGTTGAGTTTCATCCAGCCGCCGGTGGGGGTCATGATCTCGACGCCTTCCGGGCTCATAGTGCTGGTATCGAAGTAGATCGGCCCGCGTCCGGCCCGGACTTCAAAGGCCATGCCGCGCACGTTGTAGTGCGGGTCGGCCTTGGCTCCGAGCTTCGGGGAATAGCGGCGCATGAAATCCTCGCCTTCTCCGTTGAGGAAGCGCGCGCCGTAGGGGAGCATCCCGGTCTGCCCTTCCCACGCGAACAGCTTGGGCACGTTCCAGTTTTCGATGAACTCCATGTTGCGCAGGGAAGCGCCCGCGCCGTAGGCCAGCGCCGCACCTTCGCCCGCGCAGGTGTTCAGCAGGTACGAGCCCTTCCAGCCGCCGTTGTGGGCGGCGAGGATGACGGCCTTGGCCCGGAACAGGCAGGGCGTGCCGCTCTGGGCGTGGAAGCCCACGGCCCCGGAAACGGCGTCGCCGTCCTTGACGAGATCGGTGATCTCGATGCGCCCGATGCGCTGGACGTTGAGCCGCTGAAGCTCGGCATTGAGGATCTGCGTGGTGTGCGCGCCGCCCTTGCCGTAGGGATGGTAGAAGTAATAGCGCATGAGTTCGAGCCCGCGCTGGGGGATGCTCATGAGCCTGCCGGAATCGTCGCGGGCGAACTCGTGGCCCATCTTCTCGTAATCCTTGAAGCGCTCGTAGGACTGGTTGAGGATTTCCTCAAGCACATCCTGCTCGCACAGCCCGTCATAGTAATAGACCAGCTCTTCGACCAGATCCTTGGCGGCGAACTCCGGCTGCTTGACGATCATGTCGCCGCCGGACATCCCGCCGAGGCCGCCCCAGTCGCGGGGGCCCTTGTCGACGATGAGCACGTTCTCCACATGTTGCCGGGCCGTCAGCGCGGCCCACGAACCCGAAAAGCCGCCGCCGATGATCAGCACGTCCGTATCGAAAACAAAAGGTTTCGCGCTCATGGCTAGTCCTCGCAATGGATTTCAAGGGTACGCGGGAGCGGTTCCTTGAAAGGATGCACGTTGATGGCTTCCGCCGGGCAGCGGAGCTCGCAGGTGAAACAGGTCATGCAGTCGTCGTTGTAGGCGATGCGGGCCTTGGCCCCGCAGGTCATGCAGCGCATACCTTCCGCCAGCACGGCATGGAGATCCAGCCCCCGCCGCCGTTCCCCGAATCCGGGGGCGTCGGTCACGGCGCGTTCGTTGCGCGGGGAGAGGAGCACTCCTTCGCCGGGGAGCCTGTCCTTGTCCACGGTTTCGCGGACGGCGGCGCGGTTGGCGAGGATCTGGCCCCCGCGCAGGTAGCGGTCCATCGAGAAGGCTGCCTCGCGTCCCCCGGCGATGGCTTGGATGGCCGAGGCCGGGCCGCTGGCGGCGTCGCCCGCCGCGAATACGTCGGGGCGGGAGGTTTCGAAGGTGACGGCGGCGGTTTCGATGGTACGTCGGGGCGTGATGGGCACGTCCTCCGCGAAGGGATCGAGATCGGCGGCCTGCCCGATGGCGAAGATCACGGCATCGGCGGGGATGGTGCGGGTTTGCGCCTCATCAAAGGACGGGCGGAACGCGCCGGAAGCGTCCTTGACGGAAAGGCAGGCTTTGACGGCGAGGCCGGAAACGGCGTCCGTGCCTTCGACGCGCACCGGGCCCCAGCCGCACTGAAAATCGATGCCCTCGTCGCGGGCGTCGGCGATATTGTGCGGATAGGCTGGCAGTTCGGCTTCGGACTCAAGGGAAACCATGCTCACGGACGATGCTCCGAGGCGCTTGGCGGAAATCGCCGCGTCGACGGCAACGTCGCCGCCGCCCACGACCACGACATGGCCCGAAAACGTAGGAGCGTGATCGCCGCGCACGGCGCGCAGGAACTCCACGCCCCACAGCACGCCGGGCAGCTCCGCGCCTTCAATGGCGATCCTGCGGCTGAGGCTGGTTCCGGGGGCAAGAAGGAACGCCTTGTAGCCGCGCCGGCGCAAATCGCCGAGGGTCAGGTCGCCGCCCTTGCCGATGCGGGTGTTGCAGCGGAAGCTGACGCCGAGGGCTTCAAGCCGGGCCACATGCGCCTCGACCACGGCGTCGGGCAGGCGGTAAGCCGGGATGCCGTAACGGAGCATACCGCCGGGGCGCGGCGCGGCCTCGAAAACGGTGACGGGGTAGCCCATGCGGGCCATAAAACAGGCGCAGGAAAGCCCTGCGGGGCCGGAACCCACCACGGCGACCTTGGCCGTATGCCGGACGGCGGGCTGTTCTTCTGGCAGGTCGAGATCGCCGAGGAACTGCTCGACGGCGTTGATGTTTACCGCACCGTCCACAGCATTGCGCGCGCATTCCTTTTCGCAGGGATGGAAGCAGATGCGGCCCGTGATGCCGGGGAATGGGTTTGCCTGACGGAGTTTTTGGGCGGCTTCTTCAAGCTTGCCTTGCTGTACGAGGGCATTGTAGCCGCGAATGTCGGTCCCCGCAGGGCACGCCGCCATGCAGGGCGAAACCTTGCTCTGGTCGGTGTCGAGGCGGAACACGTCGAGGCTGCACGACTTGAAGCAGGTCCCGCATCCGATGCATTTGTCTTGATCGATAACGTTGATCACGTCCTGTCTCCTTGGCGTTCCCCGCGTCGCGGGGGACGGCTATGTGAAGGGTGAGGGGATGGGCGGGCGCGCATCCGCCCTCCGGCTCACTTCCCATTGTGCGAACCTTCACACAGCCGTTCTCAAGAAAATGGCGCATCTGCGCCATTTGTGAAAAAAAGTGGAAAAAAAGATGAGATAGGACGAAACAATATGGATTATATTGATTTTTCTGTAGATGTTCCGGGTTATTCCCCGGCTATTTTTTGCAGGAGCGCGAGGTCTCCGATACGGAGGCGGTTCTTGGTGAGCTGGAGGAGGGCGCCGCACCCACGCAGGACCCTCAGGGCCCTCACAAGCGTAGCCCTGTGCATCCCAAGGAAAATCGCCAGTTCTTCCTGGGTCATCTGGGGGTTGAAGTCGAGCTTGTCACCGTGCAGACGTGAAAGCCCGCACAAAAAGAGGCTGACCTGCTTCACTGCCGTACCGCCACCCGTTTCGGAAAGGTTGGCGTGCATCACGAGCACCTTGGTGCTCATGGATACCATCAGGTTGATGATGAGTTCCGGGTATTCGGCAACGAAGCGCGGATCATGGAGCAGCGTGCCGGGGAAGCGGTACAGTTCCACGTCTTCCATACAGTAGAAGCGGCAGTCGGGATCGTCGAATCCGGCCAGTGCCGTGGCCTCATTGAATACATTCCCGCTGCCGATATAGACCATCGCCCGTTCGCGTCCGTTCTCCGCGCCGTGCATGATCCTGAGGCGCCCCTTGGCGAGGTAGTAGAAGTCGAACATGGCGTCGCCCGCCAGTACGAGGGGGTAGCGTTTCGGGTAGGTGTAGCGCGTCGCCAGATGGAGCAGGCGGCTCCACGGCGCGTTCATGTCCTCAAGTTTCCCGGTGCGGGAGGAATCGGCATCCAGCTTGAGTGGTTTCATGGAGCCTCCTGTCGTCACAGCCTTTTGTCGAGTGACGCTCCCTGATAGCCCGTGCGGGTTGGCGAGGCAAGCGATCTCACGGGGCTCAGCCCCGGACCCTGGCGAGGGGCTCCGCCCCTTGACCCGGCGGCGCGATTACCTTGGCGGCGTTGCCGCCAAGGTAATCGCTTAATATAGAATGTAGTTCAATTCATATACCGGAATCTGTCCATGTACTATGCGATAAGCATCTAAATTTGTGTATCCGAAATGTTTGTCCGACGAGGGGATAACCTCCCTTTACAATAAAACCGTCAATATGTTCGCGATGAAACCGTGACGTGCAAAACCCCGCGCATTTTCCTTTCCCTAACATTACCGCCAGTAAGGGGCGTTTCCCAGAGAAGCGGCTTTTTGTATGGGAAACGGAGCGGCGGCTATCCATTGGGGGGAATAGCCGCCGTTTGGGGGAGTGGGGGAGGAGGAAGCCCCCAGGTTGGTGGAGAGGAGATTTTTTTGAGCCCTGCGTTTCCGGAATTCCGGTAAAGGGAGATTCCTTTATGCCCTGAGCGTTTCCTCCCGCGGCGTTGCCGCGAGAGGAAACGCTTGTGCCGGGTCAAGGGAGCGCTGCTCCCTTGCGGAGTGCAGAGGCAGCGCCTCTGCCGGGGTTCCGAGGGGCAGAGCCCCTCGGCAGGGTCCGGGGCGGCGCACCATCAATACATGCCGAGCGCCTTCGGGAGGAACGTCACGACGTCGGGGAAGAAGATGAGGAAGAACACCACGAGAATAAGCAGGAAAATATACGGACAGGCTCCCTTGGCGACCCGCTCCAGCGGGAGGTTGGACAGGTTCATGGCGATGAACAGGTTGACGCCGAGCGGCGGGGTCAGCAGGGCGATCTCGTTGGTTATCACCCAAAAGACGCCGAAGAACACGGGGTCGATGCCCACGGACTTGATGATGGGCAGGAAGACCGGCGCGAGCACGACGATGGTGGCCAGCGTCTCCATGAACATGCCGAGGAAGAACAGCAGTGCCGCGATGAGCAGCAGGATCAGGATGGGATTGGTGGTGTACAGCATCATCTGGGCGGCGAGCTGCTGCGGGATCTGGTACATGGTCAGGAACCGCCCGAAAATGGTGGACACGCCCACGACGATGAGGATGGTCCCGGTGGAGATGTTCGCCAGCTTCATGGCGTTGAACACTTCCTTCAGGGAAAGCTTCTTGGTGATGAAGAAGCCGACGAAAAGGGCGTACCACACCGCGACGACCGAGGCTTCCACGGGCGTGCATATGCCCGCGTAGATGCCGCCGAGGATGACCACGGGAGCCATGAGGGACCAGATGTTCTTCAGGAGCGCCCGCCCGAATTCGGCCATCGTGTAGGAATGCATCGTGCCCTTGTAGCCGTGGCGGCGGGCGATGGTATAGGCCGTGAACATGAGGCAGGTGCCGACCAGCGCGCCGGGTACGAAACCGGCGGTGAACAGCGCGGAAATCGAGACGTTGGCGATGATGCCGTAGACCAGCATGGGGTTGCTCGGCGGGATGAGGATGCCGAGCGTGCCGCCGGTAGCCGAAACGCCGGCGGCGTATTCGGGCGAGTAGCCGCGCTTGATCATGGAGGGGATCATGATGCTGCCCATGGCGGCCACGGTGCCGGGGCCGGAGCCGATCATGGAGGCGAAGAACATGCAGCCGAGGATGGTCACGATGCCGAGCCCGCCGCGTATGTGCCCGACGAGCATGGAGGCGACCTCAACGATCTGGGCCGCCATGCCGCCGCGTTCCATGAGCGCCCCGGCGAAGACGAAGCCCACCACCGCCAGCAGGGGGAACATGTCCGAGACCTTGATAAGGTCAATCATGACGAGCGAAAGCGGGATGTCGCTCAGAAGCAGCACGGTGATGGACGCCATGCCGAGGGAGACGAAGATGGGCGTGCCCATGACGAGCAGGACAGCCAGCGCAATCCAGATGAGGACTTCAAGCGACATCAGAATACCTCCTCGCTGGGAACGACTAAGGGATCGCGCTTGGTGAAGATGCGCCACCAGCGCTCGACGAGGCGGACGGCCTGCAAGGTAAAGGCGATGGGCACCGCCGCGTAGACATAGCGCATATCAAGCATCAGCGCCCCGGAAACCATCGGGCGGTCGCTCATGCTGATGATGAAGTCCGTCCCGACGTTCACCACGATAATGCAGAAGACCAGCCAGATGATGTCCGTCGTAAGGAGCAGAAGCATCTGGCCGAGCTTCGGCAGGAGCTTGAGCTGCGCGGTCACGCGGATATGCAGATTCTTTGAGGCGGCGAGGCTTGCCGCGAAATAGACAAGGTACAGGAACAGGAAACGGCTGACCTCTTCAGACCATGCGATGGACTTGCCGCCGAAGTATCTGTAGCACACCTGCATCATCAAAAGCGTCATGATGACGCCGAGAAGCGCACAGCAAATGTACTCTTCAAGGTTCTTCCAAATGGACGCCAGCTGCTCGCGCATGACTCTCTCCTCACCCGTTGAGGTTTAGCGGCCCGGAGGAGGAAGCCACCTCCGGGCTCGGCAGGCGTTATTGCGGACGCGTACGTCCGAGGGACTTCATCATGGTGTCAAGCAAGGAAATATCGCCGATCTTGTCGTAGAACTGCGGCCATACGCCCATGGCCTTTTCCTGCCAGACGGGTTCGTCTTCGGGCTTGGTGAGGATCTCTACACCCTTGTCCTTGAGCACCTTGACGAGGTCGGTTTCCATTTCGGCAATCATCTTGCGGTTGTTTTCGGTGGCGAGACGTCCGCCTTCGAGGATGGCCTTCTGCACGTCCGCGGGCTGCTTCTTGAACCACGCGGCGTTCACGACGATGGGGCCGATCCACACCTTATAATGGATTTCGGTGATGTACTTCTGCACTTCCTCGAACTTGTTGGAAGCGAACACGGGGTAGGGGTTTTCCTGTCCGTCGACGACCTTCTGCTGGAGGGCGTTGAACGTCTCGTCCCACGCCATGGGCGCGGGTTCGCCGCCCCACGCGCGGAAGGTGGCGATCATGATCGGGTTGTTGGGCACGCGGATCTTGAGGCCCTTGAGGTCTTCAACCGTACGGATGGGGTGCTTGCTGTTGCTGAGCACGCGGAAGCCCTGCACGAGCCAGCCCACGGCCATGTTGCCGCTCTCGGCGATCATGCGCTTGTTGATCTCGTCCCAGTTCTGGTCGATGAGCTTGTAGCAATCTTCATAGTTGGTGAACATGTACGGCAGGTCGAACACGCCCATTGAGGGGCTGAACACCGTCACGTTGTTGACCGCGAGAGACGCGATCTGAATGACCCCCTGCTGGATGTCCTGAAAACTCCGCTCCTCGCCGCCAAGCTGGCTGCCGGGGTAAATCTGGACGTCTACCTTCCCGTTGGTGGCCTTTTCCACATAGTTCTTGAAGTCGAGGGCCGCCGCGTGATGCGGTTCCTTGACCATCGCGCTGGAGCTGTGGCTGTAGCGCATGACGATTTTTTTCTCGGCCGCACTGGCAGGGGAAACCAGAAGCAGCGCTCCGCAAACCGCCCCTAAAAGGGCCCGGTTGAAGCTTTGCCGGATGTTCATGAAGACCTCCTCATTATGGGTGAACAGTCTAAAATCCATTGCCATAGTCGCGCTTTTTTCTAAGAATGCGCACTGCACATTCATGAAAGAGCGTACTTTTTCACTTGCATGTCGCTTCAAAAGAACGTAGAAATAGAGATAATGGACCTTAATCAATAGTAAAAAACGTTTTCATGCTCTTGCGTTTACGGGCGCTTGCGATGCATGTCCGCCATCATCTTGTCGAGGAGATCGAGATTGCCGATTTTGGGGTAGAGATCAGGCCAGAGAGCCATCGCCTTTTCTTCCCAAACGTTTTCGTCTTCGGGCTTGTCGAGGATTTCGACGCCGGCCTTCTTCATGGCGGGCTTCAGGCGGGCTTCCATAGCCATGATCATTTCGCGGTTGTGCTTGGTGGCGAGGCGTCCGCCTTCGAGGATGGCCTGCTGGATGTCGGCGGGCTGCTTCTTGAGCCATGTGTCGTTGACGACCATGACGATGATTTGGAGCTTGTAGCGCAGCTCGGTCATGTACTTCTGCACTTCTTCAAACTTGTTGGACGCAAAAACCACGTACGAGTTTTCTTGGCCGTCGACGACCTTCTGCTGAAGGGCGTTGAAGGTTTCGTCCCACGCGAGGGGGGTCGGTTCACAGCCCCAGGCCCGGAACGTGTTGATCATGACCGGGTTGTTGGGCACGCGGATTTTCAGGCCCTTGAGGTCTTCGATGGTACGGATGGGCCGTTTGCTGTTGCAGACGTGGCGGTAGCCGAGGTCGAGCCAGCCGATGATGCGGTTGCCGCTTTCCTTGATGGTTTTAGCGTTGAGTTCGTCCCAGTACTTGTCGAGGATGGCCCAGCCTTCCTGATTGGTCCTGAACAGGTAGGGAAGATCGATGACATAGAGGGAGGGGGCGAACACGGCGGCGTTGTTGGAAGCCAGGGAGGCTATCTGGATGACGCCCTGCTGCACGTCCTGAAAGGCGCGTTCCTCGCCGCCGAGCTGGCTGGCGGGGTAGATCTGTACTTCCACTCTGCCCTTGGTTTTCTCTTCAACGTATTTCTTGAAGTCCAGAGCCGCCGTGTGGTGGGGCTCCTCCACCATGGCCGCCGAACTGTGGCTGTAGCGCATGATGATTTTCTTTTCGGCCGCCGCTTGCGCGGGCAGGCACAGGATCGCCCCGATCATCAATCCTACCGTCGCCTTCCATGTGTTGGACAGTTGCATAACGCCCTTCTCCTTGGGGTTATCTGGTTAGGCCTGCGGCCTTCCGGGGTGCCGTGTGGCGCCGGGGTCGCAGACATGAGGCCTAAAGGGTGGATTTCCTTATAACTATGATGCCTGTGAGCGATTTTTGAATTCGTTCTTTTATAAAAAAATATGAATATTCAATATATTGTATGTTATAGTTTATATTAGAATGAATACGTTTTCATTCTATGCGTCAAAAAAATATCTTGTCAAGAGATGGGATGTCTTTTTTTGTGTCCTCAAAACCGTAAAAGACATATTTTTTATAGAATACAGTCTATTAAAAAAGATATTTTTTGCCCTTTCAAGCACTCCCCACAGCACTGTGAAGAGGTTTCCGCCCTCACGGGGTCTGCCGCTGTGGGAGATGCCAGAAATGCATGTGTCCATATAACATATGTAAATACAATATATTTTTTCTTTTTCGGCACGCTCTTTCCCAGTAAATGGAGTGGAGTGAGGTACAAAACCCGGCCTTTGCCGGAGCTGAAGGGGGTGAAAGCAAAAAAACGTTGCAAAGAGGCTTGACAGCGGTTTTATGGGCGGATAGATTGAAAACGTACTCATTGAAGTACAAAATAAATGGATAATACATTGAAAAGAAACAATAAAATGAATGAAAACGGTTTCAATAACACTCGGGCGACCATAAAAGACGTTGCCGTCAAAGCGAACGTCTCGCTTTCGACCGTATCCCGCGCCCTCCGCGAGCCGGACAAAACGCCCGCGGAAACGGTCAGCAAGGTCAGGGCCGCCGCGGAAGCGCTCAATTACGTCTACAACGCGACGGCGGGTTCCCTCTCCAAAAGGCGCTCGGACACCATCGGCATCCTCCTGCCTTCCCCGACGTATGCGGCGTTCGGCGTGAACCTGATGGCGATCCAGAAAACGTGCTCGGAGCGGAACTATTCGTGCAAGGTGGCCCTGTCGCAGTTCTCTCCGGAGGAGGAGCGCCTCGCCATGCGGCGTTTCCACGAGCAGCGCATCGGCGGGCTCATCCTCGTCGGGCTGGACATGAGCAATGTGGAGTACATGAAAACGCTGGAGGCGGCGGGCATCCCCTGCATCATCCTGTGGGAAGTGCCGGACGAAAGCGTGAACTATATCGGCATCGACAACGCGCGGTCCATCTATACGAGCGTCAAATACCTCATTGATCTCGGCCATAAGCGCATCGGTTTTCTGGTCGGCCCCATGACCTGCGCGCGCCGTACCATCGACCGCATGGAAGGCTACAAGAAGGTGCTTGCCGACAACGGCATCCCCTTCGATCCGGAGCTCATCCGCTCGCAGCCGCCCTCCTACCTGCTCGGCAAGGAATCCATGCGGGCGTTTTTGAAATTGCAGGACCCCCCGACGGCGGTGCTGTGCGTGAACGACTATCTGGCCATCGGGGCCATACGCGCCATCACCGAGGCGGGGCTCAGCGTCCCGGAGGACATTTCGGTCTGCGGCTTCGACGACATCGACATCGCCGCCTACTTCAACCCGCCGCTGACGAGCATCAAGACGCCCTGCTACGAAATGGGCCAGATGGCGGCGAACATCATGATCTCGGCCATTGAATCGCAAACCCCGCTGAAGGTGCAGTACCTGCTCGACACGGAGCTTATCGTGCGCAGGACCTGCGGCAGGGTCAAAGAAAAATAAAAGGAAGGAATCCGCATGAATACTTGTGAAGCTACGCCCTCCGCGGCCCAAGAGATACGCATTCAGAGTCTCGGAACGCCGGAAATCGATTCTCCGCTGTCGCGCAATCTGGCGACGGGGGGCGAGAGGCGCGTGGTCTTCACCGTGGACGAGGAGCTGGTGGACGAAGGCGCCGCGCCGCGCCCCATGTCCTTTGAGCTGGCGGGCCCCCGCGACCGGATCTACTTCGATCCGAGCAAGACGAAATGCGCCATCGTGACCTGCGGCGGGCTGTGCCCGGGCATCAACGACGTCATCAGGGCCATCGTAATGACGGCGTACAACGCCTATCGCGTCCCTTCGGTCCTTGGCATCCGCTACGGCCTGCAGGGGTTTATCCCGTCCTACCGCTACGACGTGCGCGAGCTGGCCCCGCGCGATGTGGAAGGCATCCACGAGTTCGGGGGGACGATCCTCGGGACGTCCAGAGGGCCGCAGTCTTCATCCGAAATCGCCACCGCCCTTGAGCGCCTGAATATCAGTGCGCTGTTCATCATCGGCGGCGACGGGACGATGAAGGCTGCGGCGTCCATCCAGCAGGAAGTCGCCCGGCGCGGCAAGCACATCTCCATTGTCGGGATTCCGAAAACCATCGACAACGACATCAATTTCATCCCCCATTCCTTCGGCTTCGAAACGGCGGTGGACAAGGCCGCCGACGCCATCCGCTGCGCCCATATCGAGGCCGCCAGCGTCTTCAACGGCATCGGCATCGTCAAGCTGATGGGGCGCGAATCGGGCTTCATCGCCGCCAACGCCTCCCTCTCCATGCGCGAAGTCAATTTCGTGCTCGTCCCCGAGGTCCCTTTCAGCCTCTACGGCGAGCGGGGCCTGTTCCCGGCTCTGGAAAAATGCCTTGCCGCGCACTCCCACGCCGTGCTCGCCGTGGCGGAGGGGGCGGGGCAGGATCTGCTTTCCGAGCACGAAACCCGCTGCGACGCCTCGGGCAACAAGGCGCTCGGCGACATCACCGGGTTCCTGCGCGCGAAGATCACCGAATACTTTTCAGCCAAAAAGATACCTTACTATCTTAAATACATCGATCCGAGCTACATGATCCGTTCCGTCCCCGCCAACGCCAACGACAGGCTGTACTGCGGCTTTTTGGGCCAACATGCCGTGCACGCGGCCATGAGCGGGAAGACGGGCATGGTCGTAGCCAACATCATGGACAAGTTCGTCCATCTGCCGCTGGAGCTGGTAACGCGCAAGCGCCGCACCATGAGCGTGCGCTCCGACCTGTGGCAGTCGGTTCTGGAAACGACGGGGCAGGGGGACGTGATGGGCACGTCCCCCGAACCGGAACAACATCTGTAAGGAAGTCGAGGCTGAACCATGAACGAGCGGAAATTGCGGCAGCTCACCGAGCTGAGCAAGGAAGCGAGGCAGTTGCTCACCAAAATGATCGGCCAGATCGGTGTCGGGCATGTGGGCGGTTCCCTGTCCCTCATCGAAGCGCTGGTCTACCTTTATTACGAGGAAATGCGCGTGCGCCCCGAAGAGCCGGGCTGGCCCGACCGTGACCGCATCGTGCTCTCCAAGGGCCATGCCGGACCCGCGCTGTATACCCTGCTGGCTATGAAGGGCTACTTTGATAAGGAAACCCTCCTCACCCTGAACCAGCCCGGCACCAGGCTGCCGAGCCATTGCGACATGAAGCTGACCACGGGCATCGACATGAGCGCGGGCTCGCTTGGGCAGGGGCTTTCGGCGGCGGTGGGCATGGCGCTGGCGGCGCGCATGGAACGCAAGGACTACCGCGTCTACTGCATCGTCGGCGACGGCGAGCAGCAGGAAGGGCAGATCTGGGAAGCGGCCATGTATGCCGGGAGCCAGGAGCTCGACAATCTCGTCGTGCTGGTGGACGACAACGGGATGCAGATCGACGACTACACCGACGCGATCAACGCCGTGCGTCCGCTCGACAAGCGTTGGGAAGCGTTCGGCTGGGCGACCCTGTGCATCGACGGGCACAACTTCTCGGATCTCGAAGCCGCGCTGACCCATGCCCGCACCATCAAGAAGCGCCCCACCGCCATCATCATGGCCACGGTCAAGGGCAAAGGGCTTTCGGTCGCGGAAGGCAAGCTCAGTTCGCACAACATGCCCCTGTCGCCCGAAGACGTCGCCGCCGCTTTGCAGGAACTCCAATAAGGAACGAGGAATGCCGTCATGCTTGAATCTCAGGAAATGCGTAAGGTCTATTGCGATACGATGATCGCGCTTGCCAAGGAGGATCCCCGCATCGTGGACGTCGAGGCGGATCTGACCGGCGCGCACGGCATGAAGCCGTTCAAGGCGGCCTATCCCGACCGCTCCTTCAACGTGGGCATCGCCGAGGCCAATATGGTCGGCGTGGCCGCCGGGCTGTCCGCCTGCGGCAAGATCCCCTTCGTGCATTCTTTCGCCACATTCGCTTCCCGCCGCTGCTTCGACCAGATCGCCATCTCGGTATGCTACGCCGGGCTGAACGTCAAAATCGTCGGCTCCGATCCGGGCGTCGGCGCGGAACTCAACGGCGGTACGCACATGGCGCTTGAAGACATGGGCATCATGCGTACCCTGCCGGGCATGACCGTGTTCGAGCCCACGGACTCGGTGCAGCTCCGCAAGGCCCTGCCCGCCATCGTCGAGCATGAGGGCCCGGTGTACATCCGGCTGTTCCGCCGTCAGGCCGAAAAGGTCTTTGACGATGACTACGAGTTTGATCTCGGCAAGGCCGATCTCCTGCGCGACGGTTCCGACGTGACCCTGATCGCTTCCGGCGTCTGCGTCGCCAACGCTTTGCAGGCCGCCGAAACGCTGGCTCAGGAAGGCGTATCCGCCCGCGTGCTCAACATCCACACCATCAAGCCCATCGACGCCGACGCCGTCATCAAGGCCGCCTCCGAAACCGGCGCGCTGGTTACGGCGGAAAACCACAACGTCATCGGCGGGCTCGGCAGCGCCGTTGCGGAAGTGCTGGCGGAGCAGCGGCCCACGCCGCTGGAACGTGTCGGCGTCAAGGATCATTTCGGTCAGGTGGGCAAGGCCCCCTATCTGATGGGCGTGTTCGGCATCACCGCCGCGGACATCGCCAAGGCGGCCCGCAAGGCCATCGCCAGAAAGTAGCCGCCCCCGGCGTTCCGCCGGAACCATCCCGTTTCACTGGTTTCACCGTTTCCCTGCCCGCTCGGCCAGGGGGGCTGAAGTCATACCTTTTTTCGGACTCAAGCAAGGATTGGATATGGATACCGTAGGCATTGTAGGACTGGGGGTTATGGGAAGCAATTGCGTGAAAAAATTGATGGAAAGCGGGGTTCCCGTGGCCGGGTACGATCCGTATCCGCCTGCCGTCAAACGCGCTTCCGAGGCTGGTGTGGCCGTGTGCGGCTCTCCGGCGGAACTGGCGGGCAAGGCCCGGGTCATCCTGATGTTCGTCCCCGGCCCCGCCGACACGGAAAAGGTCGTGCTCGGCGAGGGCGGGATCGCGTCCGGGGCGCCCGAGGGCACCGTGGTCGTCAACATGAGCACGGTCGATCCGGGCGTGAACATCCGTATGGGCGAGGCGCTTGCCCCCAAAGGCATTGATTTTGTGGACGCCCCGGTTATGGGCAGCCCGTCCGGGGTGGGGAGCTGGGCTTTTGCGCTCGGCGGCTCGGATGAGGCCCTCGCCAAGATCAAGGATGTGCTCCTCGTGCTCAGCGGATCGGAAGAAAAACTGTTCCACATCGGGCCGCTCGGGCACGGCAATAAGCTGAAACTGCTCAACAACATGATGCTCGGCGCGATCGACGCCTGCGCCGCCGAGACCATGGCGCTCGCCGAACACATGGGTCTGTCCCAGAAAACGCTCATCGACGTGGCGGTCGCCGCCAACGCCCGCGTGCTCAGCAGCGCCTATAAGGAAATCGGTACCCGCATCGCCGAGGGCCGTTACGACGAGCCCACGTTTACCGTGGATATGCTCATCAAGGACAACAGGTTGTGCCTCGATATGGCCAGGGAATACGGCGCGCCGCTCATTCTGGGCGCGGCGGTGGACTATGTGCACCGGATGGTTTCGGTGCAGGGCTACGGCGCAAAGGACCACGCCGTGTCATGGAAGGCCGTGGCGAAAAACTGGAAGGCGTAGAGCCTGCGGGCGGTTTCGCAGGGTGGGTACGCCGCGAAACGGGGTTTATCCGTGTTTTTCGGGTAAATGGCGTGTTTCAGGCGGCTGTGCCCGGACGTATTGGGAGTAGTGGCTTCCGAATGGTTCTTCCCAAAAAGCACATGTCATTTGCATAGGGTATAAAGCAAAAACCATTCAGGTGTTAGCACTCTCGCTTCTTTTAGCCGTGGGGCATCCCCGGGGAGGTTTCATGCGTATTCTCGTAACGGGCGGAGCGGGCTTCATCGGTTCCCATCTTGTCCGTGCTCTGCTGCGGCAGGGCGACGAAGTCGTCGTTTTCGACCGTGTTCCGGTTCCTCATCTGTTGCAGGACATTATGGATTCGATCACCTACGTGCAGGGCGACAGCGCTTCGGATCTCGATCTGTACCGGGCGGTGGCGACCAACGGCATCGAGGGGATCTTCCATCTCGGCGCGCTTATGGCGGGCGTGTGCGAACAGAATCCGCCGCTGGCGTTTCAGGTCAATTTCCGTTCCACGCAGGTGCTGCTTGATGCGGCGGTGGCCTGTGGGGTGAAGCGGTTTTTCTTCATGAGCTCCATCTCCCTGTACAGCCCGACCTCCGTCGAACCCGTGCCGGAAAACGCGCCCAAGGATCCCGCCACCATCTATGGGCAGACCAAGCTGGCCGGGGAGCATCTGCTGCGCTGGTATGCCGACAACCACGGCATCGACAGCCGGGGCATCCGTCCCACATGGGTCTGGGGGCCCAACCGTACCAACGGCCTGACCACGCAATATACGACGGGGCTTGTGGATTCCATCGCCAGAGGCGGCGAGGTGCACGTCGACAACCCGGACGAGCGGGGCGACTGGATCTACATCCATGACACGATCAAGGCCATGCTGCTGGTCTGGAACGCCGAAAAGCCCGCGCAGCGCTTCTATACCGTCTGCGGCAGCGTCCACACGCTTCGGGAAGTCGCGGAACTGACCAACCGCCTTTGCCCGGAAACCAAAGTCACCTATGCGGAACACAGCGCGAACACCTCGCCGTATGCGTGCTCGTTCGACGATTCCGCTATCCGGAAGGAACTGGGTTACGCGCCCGAATGGTCCATCGAGGACTCCGTAAAGGACTATATCCGCGTGGTCATGGGAAGAGATTAGCGATTGGGATGCTCTACCGTCGTGGCGGGGAAGGCCTTTTGAAGAAGAGGCTTTCCCCGGCTTCAACCTCTTTCCTTCCCAAGGCTTTTGAAAGGAATGTGTATGGCCGTATTGCTTGGTGTCTGTAATTGGGTGCACCCCCTGCTGCAATCTCCGTCATGCTGCAAGGAGCTGAAGGAAGCGGGGCTCGATGCGATCCAGCTCGATTTGGGTTCTGCGGAGGAAGATTTTCCGCTGTCGTCGCCGGGCATACAGCGGCAATGGAAAGAAGAGGCGGAGCTATACGGCATCCGGCTTGACGCTGTAGCCGTGCTGGCTGTCCTGAAGCACGGCATGACCGCCGAGCCCGGAAGCGAACGGCGCAATACGGCGGAAAAGGCCATTGCCGCCGCCGTGGACTGTGCCGCCGACATGGGCATTCCCCGGATTGTGCTGCCGAGCTTCAAGGCGTCGGCTATCCGTAACAAGGATGATCTGCGTGAGACGGCCCGCTGTTTGCGGCTGGCCTGCGCGCTGGCGAAACACCGGGGCATTGCTGTAGCCACGGAAAATCTTCTTGATGTTACGATGATGAAATCCCTTTTGAATATCGTCGCCTACGACAATCTCTGTTCCTGCCTCGACCTGTCTCATTTTGTCCTGCGTGGGCGGGAAGACGTGTTTGAGGCCTTGCCGGAACACCTCGCCGTGTGTTGCGGCGTGCATCTCAAGGACGGCATGTACGGCGAACCCGGCGTCCGGCCTCTCGGTGGGGGGTCATGCCGCGCGGGTGAGTTGCTCGCGGCTCTGAAGCGGGAAGGGTACGATGGGCCGCTGTTCCTCGAAAACCGTTATACGGAGCCGGTTTTCGGCTCGGATGCCCTGTATGCGCTCAGGCGCGACGCCGAGTATGTCCGTCAGGCTTTTCTGTAACGGCTGTTGCCAGTTTTGGCTGTAACGTATCGCGGCGTTTCGGAAACATGCGGCTTCTTTCCTAAGCGTTTTTTTGAGCGCAACGCCGTTGAGGGAAACGTACCCGCCGGGCCACGGTTTCGCAGTATGGCCTATTGCCCTTGCGGGATTACGGCGCCCCTGGGCGGGGCTGAATCCCGTTTACCGCGGAACGGCGCATGTTTTTTGAAGCGACACGGAACCCTTTGAACAAAGGATAGGTCAGATGCCTCTTACCGGACCTCGGGACATGTTTGCCAAAGCCCTTGCGGGCGGTTTCGCCGTGGGCGCGTTCAACATCAACAATATGGAAACCGTACAGGGCATTTTGCAGGCCGCCGGGGACGAGCGTTCCCCCGTGATCCTGCAAGTCTCCAACGGGGCGCGCCAGTACGCCGGGCGGGGCTATCTCCGTAAAATGGCCGAAGCCGCTTCGGAAGAAACCGATGTGCCTTTTGTGCTGCATCTGGATCACGGGTCCGGTTTCGACATCTGCAAGGCCTGCATCGACGACGGGTTCACTTCGGTCATGATCGACGGCTCACACTTGCCTTTTGAGGAGAATGTGGCCGTCACCCGACGCGTCGTGGAGTACGCCCATGACAGGGGGGTCTGGGTCGAAGCCGAACTCGGACGGCTCGCCGGGGTCGAGGAAACCGTTTCGTCCCGCGAATCCGTTTATACCGATCCCGAAGAGGCCGAAACATTTGTAGCCCGTACCGGATGCGATTCGCTTGCCATTGCCATCGGGACGAGTCACGGCCCCTGCAAGTTTTCGGGGGAGGCGCGGCTTGATTTCGAGCGCCTTGACGCCATTGCCGCCCGTCTGCCGGGCGTTCCGCTGGTGCTGCACGGCGCGTCGAGCGTGCCGCAGGAGGCCGTGGCTGCCGTCAACGCGCACGGCGGGAATGTAGCGGGAACCTCCGGCGTGCCCGAAGACCTGCTCCGCCGCGCCGCCGCTTCCGCCATTTGCAAGATCAATATTGATACGGATCTGCGGTTGGCCGTCACCGCCGCCATCCGGACCCTGCTTACGGAGCGCCCCGAAACCTTCGATCCTCGCGCCTATCTGACCGCGGGCCGCGAAGCCGTGCGCGAGATGGTCCGGCATAAGATCCGCGCCGTGCTGGGTTCGTCCGGGCAGGCATAAGCGTTCGGCGTCCGACCCCCCGGACGCTGGGCAGGGCGTCCCCGCGTTTGCGAGCCCTCGGGGACGCCCTTTCTTTTTGCCTCCGGTTCATGCTTCCGGACCGCCTCTTCCCGTAGAAAGAAGCGCCTCGGGGAGACGGTGCTTCCGCCGCATTTCCCCCATCATGGGCTGGAAGTTTTTGTCCGGATACTGGTTTTTTAGGCTGGCCTGAAAGCGCGGTTTTTTTGTTCCGCGATGTGAAGGAGCGTTTTCACTTTTTCAAAGTGGGAACGCTCTTTTGCTGCGTACGGGATCGGTATGCCGTTACCGGGCAATGCGTGTTTTTGGGTGTGAAATCGGTTCGTTCCGTAGCGGGTGGAGTCTCTTTATAACTCTATCATACTAAAAATAATGTTTATTTTATTGACGCACCATACCGTGTGAAGGATAGTATGGGAAAAAAGGAGACAGTCATGTCATACCGCATAGTCAAAAAGATCGTGACGGGCCGTCAGGCGATAGACGGGGCCGGGGTACATCTGGTCCGCGTGCTCGGCTCAGGGACGATCCGGGACTTTGACCCGTTCCTCATGCTGGATGCGTTCGACTCGCTGAATCCTGCGGATTACGTGCGCGGCTTTCCGCTGCACCCGCATCGCGGGATTGAGACGTTTACATATCTGGTGAAAGGCGAAATCGACCACAAGGACAGCCTTGGCAACAGCGGGCGGATTAAAGACGGCTGCTGCCAGTGGATGACGGCGGGCGGGGGCATCCTGCATCAGGAAATGCCCAAGGCATCCCCCCGGATGCTCGGGCTCCAGCTCTGGATCAACCTGCCGCGCGACAAAAAAATGGTCCATCCCAAATACCGCGACATCACCCCCGACGACATCCCCGTCATTGAGGAGAAGGGCGTGACGATCCGCGTCGTCACCGGAAAATACGGCAATATCGGCGGCGCGACACAAGGCGAATACGTGGACGTGCAGTTCCTTGATGTAGAGATGGGGCCCGGCGGTGCGTGGGAAATGGAGACCATCCCCGGCAATACCGTGTTCTCGTATCTCATGGAAGGTTCGTGCGCCTATGAGCCGGAAGGCGTGATCCAGCCCGCCCGCCGTGCCGTCCTCTTCTCGGAAGGGGACAAGATCCACCTCCATGCCGGTCCCGAAGGCGCCCGTATGGTCATCGTTTCCGGCAAGCCCCTCCGCGAGCCCGTGGCATGGGGAGGCCCCATCGTCATGAATACCGATGAGGAGCTGCGCAACGCGTTTATGGAACTGGAAGAGGGGACGTTCATCCCTCATGGGTAAAATTCTGCGGCTGTTCCGCCGTTGAAAGGTGCGGGCGTCCGTTCCAGCAGCTGCCCGCGCCTCGCCCAAAGCCCTCCTCACGCGTTCCCGCGGGATGGGGGCGCTTCGGCCTTGAAAGGCAGCGCCAGCCTGAAAGGAACCCGTTTCGGGGGAGGCGTTTTTCCCCCGCCTTTGCCGAACGGGAACCCGCAGGGCTTCCCGTTTTTGACAATACCGGAAGCCGCGCGGCGGCGGGCCTCGCGTTCCGATACACAGAGAAACATCAGGAGGTACAGGATGCACCATTCCCGAGTCATGGCAGGCGCGATGACGCTGTTGCTTTTGAGCGCTCCGGCTTCTTGGGGCGCAGCGCCGCAAAAGGCAAAGGCGGTGCCAACGGCGGAACCGTTTGAAGGGGTCGTTATCGCCGAAGGCCTTGCCGCCCCGTGGGATATGGTTTGGGGGCCGGATAATCATATTTGGGTTTCCGAGCGCGAGGGGAGCCGCATTATCAGCGTGGATCCCAAAACGGGCGAGAAAAAGCTCGTCGGCAGCATTCCGGACGTGAAGGTCGGGCCGCAGCATGAAGGCGTGCTCGGCATCGCCCTTGATCCCGATCTCGGCAAAAACGGCAGCAAGAACAACGTCTATATCGCGCATACATATATGGACGGTGGCAGGGAACACGCCCGCATCGTCCGGTTCCACTATGATCCGCAGACCCGGAAGATTGCCGATCCCAAAGTAATCCTGAGCAACATGCCCGCGGGGGATGACCACAACGGCGGTCGCCTGCGTTTCGGGCCCGACGGCAAGCTCTACTACTCCATCGGGGAGCAGGGGCACAATCAGGGCGCGAACGTCTGCAAGCCCATCGACGCCCAGCGTATTCCCACCAAGGCCGAACTCGACGCGGGCGATCATTCCGCCTATGCGGGCAAGGTACTGCGCCTCAATCCCGACGGCGGCATCCCGGACGACAACCCTGTCATCAACGGCGTCAGGAGCCACGTGTACACCTACGGCCATCGTAACCCGCAGGGGCTTGTGTTTGTGGGTGATCTGCTCTTTGAGGCCGAGCACGGCCCTTCGTCCGACGATGAGATCAATCTCCTCGTGGCGGGCGGCAACTACGGCTGGCCGCACGTCGCCGGGTTCCGGGATGATCAGGGCTACGTATACGGCAACTGGTCGGCGGCCCCTGATTGCGAAAAGCTGGCGAAGAGCTACTTCCCGACCGATATTCCCGCCAGCGTTCCGCAGCAGAAGGAAACCGAGTGGAAGGCCGAGGATTTCCGCGAACCCATCAAGACGTTCTATACCGTGCCGAATTCGTACAACTTCCGCGACGGGCGTTGCGGCGACATGGCCTACCTGTGCTGGCCGACCATCGCGCCGTCGAGCGTCGCCTACTACCCGGCGAACGGCCCGATCCCCGGCTGGGGCAACTCCCTTCTCGTGACCAGCCTCAAGAACGGCGCGCTGTATCGTGTACCCCTCAATGCCGACGGCAAGACCGCGCAGGGCGACGTGGCCAAGTACTTCCATACGCCCAACCGCTACCGTTCGGCGCTCGTTTCGCCCGACGGGAAGACCATTTACGTGGCTACCGACGTGCGCGGCAACGCTCTCGGCAACGACGGCAAACCCGTCAACGACATGAAGAACCCCGGTTCGATCATCGCGTTCATCTACGACGCCAAGCAATAATTTCCGGTAAGGAACGGTACGGAGTTCCTGATGGAGGGAAACCTTTCTGGAGAGAGGTTTCCCTCTTTTGGTTTTCTTCACCTTTGCTGTGGCATCCGGCTGATAGGAAAAGCGGAATGGTAGGAACTTTGTCAGCGTGGAAGCTCCGGAAATGTGATGGAGAGAAGGGGAGGCCACAAAGAAGTATTCGCATGGCTCCCTCTTCTTTTTCCTATGAGAGGAGGCTTGGGGCTTTGGTTCCCATATGGTTTTTTGAACTGTATCTATTTGCTTTACAAGGAAAAAAGTTCACTTCCCGATGGCCCATTCAGCGCCATGCTTCAAGCGGTTCCGTTGGCGGCCTTGCGGTCAAAGGAAACGCGGCTCAGGTTAAGGGTGCTTCCCCTGCCAGCGCATGGCTCTCGCCTTGCGGAGCACAGGGGAAGCGCCCTTGCCAGTATTTCGGGAGAAGCCTCTGGGTGAGGCCCCGCTTCAGGCTTGCTTCGGTTCGGGCGTCCGTTTGCCGCCCAGTTTGCTGGAAAGGCCCATGAACACCGCATAGAAAAACGGGGCGTACAGCACGGTGAGCAACGCCGTCGCCACCATGCCGCCGAAAACGGCCGTCCCCAGATATTGCTGGTTGATCGCGCCCGCTCCCGTGGCCCAGAGCATGGGCAGGGCGCCCACGGCATAGGCCAGCGAGGACATGAGGATGGGCCGGAATCTGACGCTCGCGGCCTTGTGCGCCGCCTGCATGGCGGTCATCCCCTGCTCCCCGTAACGGCGCGCGTACAAGACCAGAATCAGCGCGTTTTTGCTGGACATGGCGATGAGCAGCAGCATCCCGATCTGTACATAAATATTGTTGTCCATGCCGCGCAGCATGATGGCGGCCACGGTACCGAACAGCGCCAGCGGGATGACCAGCAGCACGCCGAGGGGCAATATCCAGTTGGCATACAGCGCGGCGAGGATCAGGTAGACCAGCAGGATCGCCAGACCGACGGCAATGGCGGCCTGCCCGTGGCTTTTCTCTTCCTGAAAGCTCATCCCCGTCCACTCGTAGCCGAAACCTTGGGGCAGTACCCGCCCGGCGATTTCTTCCATAGCCTTCATGCCGGCGCCCGTGCTGACGCCGGGGGCGGCGCTGCCCTGCATGGATGCGGAAGAGTAGAGGTTATAGCGCGTCACGATGCTCGGCCCGCTGACCTGCTGGACGGAAGCGAAACCCGCCAGCGGCACTTCCTCGCCTTTGCCGTTGGGCACGCGCAGGGACAAAAGGTTGTCCGCCGTGCTGCGGTAGCGTTCGGCGGCCTGCACGCGCACCTGATAATTCTGGTTGTATTTGCTGAAGGTATTGATGTATTGGCCGCCGAACGCCGTTTGTATGGCCGTGAAAAGCTGCGGCAGGGCAATGCCTTCCGTCATGGCCTGCGTGCGGTTCACGTTCAGGTAGAGCTTGGGCGTCGAGGCGGAATACAGGGACATGACATGCTCAAGGCGCGGATCTTTCGCCGCCGCTTCCTCGTAGGCCCGGACCGCCGCTTCCAGCGCCTGAGGCCCGCGGCTGGCCCGGTCTTCGATCATCATGTCGAAGCCCCCGGCATTGCCGATGCCCATGATGGGCGGTGGCGGGATGACCATGAATTCCCCTTCGGGGATTTGGCCGAATCCCCGGTAGAGTTCGTCCATGATGGCGTACTGGTTCAGTTTGGTGCCGCGTTTCGCCCAACTTTCGAAGATCACGAAGGCCGTCACCGCGTTGGGCAGGGCCGCGCCTTCCATCATGGAAAAGCCGCTGATGGTGACCCATGTTTCCACGCCGGGCGTGTTGGCGAACACCTCATCCATACGGCCCGCCAATTCCGAAGTGCGCGGGCTGGCCGCGGCGTCGGGCAGTTGTGCGTTCACAAGGACATACCCCTGATCTTCTTCGGGCAGGAAGCCCTGCGGCAGGGTTATCAGCCCCCAGACGGCAAAGGCGGCGAGGACGCCGTACGTCAGCAGGGCGATGGCGGGCGAGCGCAGGGTGATCCCCACAATGCGCATGGCAAAGCCGTGCAGGGCGTTGTACCCGCGGTTGAAGACCCGGCAAAAGACATTGCCTGTCGTCACGTCGGCCTTGTCTTCCGCGAAATCGGGCCGTTCGCCCTGCGGGGCGTCGAACGAGGCCGGGCGCACGGCTTTTTGCTGGCGGAGCAGCAGGGAACATTCCGTGGGCGTGAGCGAGATGGCGAAAACGGCGCTGAGGAGTGCCGCGCCGCCTATGACCAGCGCGAACTGGCTGTACAGCTGCCCTGTGATGCCGGGGAGCGTGGCCGCCGGGAGGAATACGCTGGCAAAGACGAACATCACCGCCACGATGGAGAGGAACAGATCCCTCATGCCCGCGAGGGCGGCTTCCTGCGGCGTCAGCCCCCGCTCCAGATGGGACATGGTGGCTTCCACAACGATGATCGAGTCGTCCACGATGAGCCCTATCGCCAGCACGAGCGCGAAAAGCGATATCATGTTCACCGAAAAACCGGCGATGTTCAGGAAAACGAACGCTCCCATGAGGGTCACGGGAATGACCACCGCCGGGCCGACCGCCGCCCGGAAGTTCTGGAGGAAGACCAGCACGACCAGCATGACCAGCACAATGGACTTCACAAAGGTCAGATATACTTGCGTCACGGCGATGGAAACGAAGTGCGACGTGTCGAACGGCATTGTCCAGCGCATGTCGGGCGGGAAATCCTTGGACAGTTTTTCCATGGCGCTGCGGATGTTGGCGGCGGTTTCAAGGGCGTTGGCGTCGGGCAGCTGGTAGATGGCGATGAGCGCCGCGTTGTCCCCGCGGATCTGGGACTGCGCCCCGTAGGACTGCGCCCCCATTTCGATTTCGCCCACGTCGCGCAGCCGGATTATCTGGTTGCCGGGCAGCGTCTTGACGATGATGTCGCCGAATGCCGTGGGCGTGTCCAACTGCCCCTGCATGAGCACCGTCAACTGCATGGCCTGCTTGTCGGAATTGGGCCTGCCGCCGACGTTGCCTGCGGCTACCTGGACGTTTTGCTGGCTGATGGCCTGATTGACCTCGTCCACGCTCACGCCGAGGTAGTTGAGCTTGTCGAGATCCAGCCAGATCCGCATGGCGTAGAACCCGGCCCCGAAAGCCTGCACCTGCCCGACCCCCTTCACGCGGGAAAGGACGTTTTCGATTTGCAGGTTCGCGTAGTTGGCCAGAAAAAGGTTGTCGTAGGAGCCGCCGGGGGAATCGAGGGCTATGACCTGCAGGATGGAAGGGGAATGTTTGGTGACCGTGACCCCTTGCTGCTGTACGACCTGCGGCAGCAGCGGGAGCGCGTTGTTGACCAGGTTTTGCAGCAATACCATGGCGATATTGACATCGGTCCCCAGCGCGAAGGTGACGGTGAGGGAATAGGTGCCGTCATCGGCGCTGGTGGAGGACATGTAGATCATATTTTCCACGCCGTTGACCTGCAATTCTATGGGCGCGCCGACGGTCTTGGCCACGGTTTCCGCGTCCGCGCCGGGATAGCTGGCGGAAACGGCGATCGTCGGCGGGGTGATGTCGGGATACAGCGCTATGGGAAGGCGCGTCAGCGACACGATGCCCAGAATGACCGCAATGATGGCAATGACGTTGGTAAAAATGGGATTTTGGACGAACAGGCGTGTAAACATAGGACATTCCTCATACTGCGGGGGAGGTGCCGATAGCGTGCGGCGGGGCGTCATTGTGCGGTGTTGGTGACGGCCATGCCCTGCCGGATATGGGCCATGCCGTCATAGATAACCAAGGATTCCGGGGTAATCCCGCTGATGACGGCAATGCGGTCACTGCCCACGGCGGGCCCGGTCGCCACGGGGACCATGCGGGCCCGGCTGTCCTGTGCGATGACGTATACAAAGGACTTTCCCTGATTCTCCAGCACGGCCTGCCGGGGGATCACCATCACTTCGTCCTCACGCTCCGTGGGGACCTGAACCCGTACGAAAAGGCCCGGAAGCAGCTTGCCGTCCGTATTGGGAAAAACGCCGCGCAGGGCGAGCGTCCCGGAAGAGGCGTCCACTTGCGGGGAAATGTAGTCGAGCTTCCCCTTGATGGAATAAGGCCCATCGCCGACGGCCAGTTCCAAGGGGATGGATTTGGCATCGTCGAAGCTGTTCAGAAGCGGGAGAATGCTGTCCGCCGGGGCCGTAAAACTGGCATAGACGGGATCTTGGGAAACGATGGAGGCAAGCGTTCCGGTCTGCGGGCTGATCACATTGCCGACATCCACTTTATGGCGCGACACGCGCCCGGTGAACGGGGCCTTGATGACCGTATATCCCAATTCGATGCCCGCTTGGGTCAGGGCGGCTTGCGCGGCGGCGACCTGCGCTTCGGCATTGCTCAACTGTTCGCGCCAGCTGACCACCGTGGCCTGTGAGGCCGCCCGTTCCGCGTAGAGCTTCTGGTTGCGGGCGTATTCGACCGCCGCCCTGTTCCGCACCGCCTTCTGCGCCGCCAGCGTGGCCTCGGCCTGCTGCCGTTTGGCCTTGTACATCGTGGGATCAATGACGAACAGGGTGTCCCCTTCCTGCACGAGCGCACCGTCCTCATAGGCTATTTTTTGCAGCGTGCCTTCCACCCGGGCAACAATGTCCGCAGTGCGCACGGCCTGCGTCATCCCCGTGCTTTCCACCAGCAAAGGCACGTTCCGCCGCTCCGGTTTGACGGCGGCCACGGGCAGGGGTTCATCCGTTTCCGCCTTATGCGGCGTGTCGTTGCAGCCGGCCAGAACAAGGCAGAAGGCCACAACGATCCCCGGCAGTCCGGGCAGGAGGAACGCGGGCACGCGGGCGGGATTTTGGCGAAGGGATGTTTGGGAGTCGCAGCTGTGCATATCAGTAACCTCTGTGCGTTTCGGCTTGTGGGATCTCGGACTGCCCGGCAACGGGGACACTTTCCATATCGCGCAACATGCCGCCCCAGTCGGTACGCTTTTTCATCGCGTCGATGGTGGCCTTGGGCAACGGGAGGGGCTGGGGCTGCCAGCCGCCGCCCAGGGCCCGGAACAGGGCCACGGCTTGCAGCGCCGTGTTTCCCGCTGCCGCCGCAACGCTGTTTTCTTGCTGGTATTGCGTGGTCTGGGCCGAGACGACCGTGGTAAAATCGGTGCTGCCCGCGTTGTACTGCTCAAGCGCCAGCTTGGTGGAGCGCCCGGCGGCTTCGGCGGCCTGCTGGAGCAGGGTCAGGCGCTGGCGGGAACGGATGAAGGAACTCATGGCGTTCTCGGCTTCCTGCAATGCCTGTAGCACCGTTTGTTTGTAAGTGACGAGGCTTTGCTGGAAAACGGCGTCCTGCGCGCGTACGGCATTGTACAGCCGCCCGTAGTTGAGGAAGGGCAGCACCAGGGACGGCGAGGCGCTTGCGGTGAAGGCGTTGTGCGAGAAGGTGTCCCCCAGCGTGAAGGCTCCGACGTCGCTTCCTTGGAATCCCAGAAAGCCGCTGATGGAAAACGAAGGGAACAGCGCCGCCTTGTTGATGCCTATACGCGCGCACTGGGCCGCCGCCTCCTGTTCCGCCTGACGTACATCGGGCCTCCGGCGCAGGAGATCCGCCGGGACGCCTATGGCTATGTCCAGAGGAATAAAGGATTGGGCGGTGCGTTCCGCCGCGTATGGCGTTGCCCCCTGAGGAAGCGTTTTCCCCGCTGTGGGCACGGAAGACGCCAGCGCTGCACCGGAAGCCGTTTGAGGCGGTTGCGGCACCCAGCCCGGGGCCAGTTCCGGTATGGGGCCGGGGGGGATGCCGAGCAGCACGCACAGGGCATTGCGGTTGGTGATCAGCTGTGCTTCCAGCTGCGGGATGTCGGCTTCCGTATTCTTCTGCATGGCGACGGCTTGATCGTAGTCCCGCCCGCTTGAGGCTCCCAAGCGGAACATGGCTTCGGTCAGGCGTACGGATTCCTTCTGCGCCAAGCTGTTGCGCCGTGCGATTTCCAGCTGTTTTTCCGTCATGCGATAGCTGAAATACTGTTGGGCGACATCGGCGCTGAGCGTTACGAGCGCGAGTTCATAGCCCGCATGGGCGCCTTGCAGGGCGGCTTTGGCGGCTTCGGCGTTGCGCCGGTATTTGCCCCAGATGTCGATTTCCCACGTCGCCTGAAAGCCCAGATTCAGTTGCTGGATGGTGCCGGGCTGCGAGGGCTCGCCCGGTTGGGGCGCGTCTGCGGACCGGCGGCTGGGGTGTTCGGAGCTGTATGTTCCGGTGAGTTCCTGCGTCTGCGGAAAAAAACTGCCTATGGCAATGGCATATTGCGCGCGGTACTGTACGATTTTCAGCAGGGCCGCCTCGATGGTGGGGCTGGAGAGGCGCGCCCGCGTCACAAGCTGGTTCAGGGCGGGGTCGTTGAAGCTCTGCCACCATGTATCCAGAGAGACATTGCCGACGAGAGGGTGTTGCGGGTCGCCCGCATCCCATTTTTCCGGCATGTTTTGCATATCGGGTCGCTCGAAATCAGGCCCCACGCTCCATGTGGAGCACCCCGGCACCCCGATCAGGCATAGCGCCACGATGAGTGGCTTGGCGATGCCCGCCCTGAGCCAGTGTGATCGCACTCGAGAGGAACGGCTGTCGAATGGGTAGGGATTACGGGCCAATGCAGTAGAGAATACGTTGTTTGGCATACGGCATCCTGAATGCAAAAGGATCACGTCAAGGCTTCAAGCACTGATGGGGGAAAGGAAGCCCTTTTCTTTTAGGAATAGCCCGTTTTGGGCGAACTCCCATGATTATTTGAATGATTCTCATGATGTATGGGGGAGGGAACACGTTTCAAGGCGGGAATGCCGCTGGAAAGCATGAACGGATTGACGCAGCGCGCGAAAAAAGGTGCCGCGCTGTTGGAGCGGGGCACCTTGGGAGGCCGTTTTAACGGAATCCGCCGATGAGGGCGCTTCTTTTTGTGTTATCGGAGCAGCAGGATTGCCGCCCCGGTGCAGGCTATGATGGAGCCGATGATGGAGTTGGGGGCGGGGATGCGGCGTTCCATGATGCCGGTGATGATAAGCAGGGCGATGGGTTGAAGCCCGATGAGCATTGCGGCGACGGCGGCGGGAAGATAGTCGAGGGCGACGCACGAAAGCCAGATGCCCCCGGCGGGGCCGAAGAGGCAGCCGAGCGGGAAAAGCTTGAGGATGCCGGGGTTGGCCTTGAGGTTCCCGAACGCCGGGCGGATGGCTCCGAAGGCGAGGCCTACCGCCCAGATGCCCGCAGTGGAAATGGCGTTGCGGTAGAAAGCCAGAGGCAGTGCCCCGATGCCCTCCTGGAGGGCTTGTTTGGAAAAGACGATGCCGAGCGCGACGAAGACGGCGGCGAGGAGGGAAATGATGACCCCTTTGTTGCGCTGTTTGCTGGATACGGGAGGGTTATGGGCGTCCCGCTGTTCGGAGAGGACCACGAGGATCACCCCGCACGTCGCTACGAACATCCCGAGCCAGCCTTGCAGCCCTATATATTCGTTCAGATAGATGGAGCCAAACAGGGCGGTGAAGCATGAGGACAGCGATTGGCACACCTGCGCCGGACGCAGGCCGATGGTCAGTGCGCCCGCGTACTGGCAGGCGTCGCCTATGATGATCCCGAACACTCCGGAGGCCGCCGCCAGCCAAAACAAATGCAGCGACGGAAGCCATAGATCGCCCATAACCAGGCAAAAGCTGCCGAGCACCACGCTCGCCAGCGGCTGCCGGATGAGCATGACCGCCGGTATCCCCACCACCCTTGAGGCCGTCGTATGGACGACGCACCCAAGGGCCCATGAAAAGGCCGTCGCTATAGCCAGAAAAACACCGAATCCGGACATACGACCTGTCCCTCCTGAAGTTCTCGCCCTGCGTAGCACGCCTGTTGCCGCATGTCACCACCTTGTTAGAGCGGTATCCGGAAAAGGCCGGGAGGCCGGTTCAGGAGGTGGGTTCCGGATTCGTATGGAAGGATATGAGCCCTCTCTGAAAGACGGAGAAAGGGCCGTCCGTGGGGCTGGCGATGAAAAGAGCGCGGCGCCGTCAGCTTGTCATTGGCGTGCGGAGGGACTCGTGGTGAAAAAGGAAGTTGGAATAACGAATACCAGCAACGACAACGGTGGGAAGGAGTTATGAGTACGCCGCAACAGCCTGTGTGGGCCTCCCTGGTTGTGCTCTTTGACAGGGATCGGAGGCTGCTTTTTGAACACCCCGAAGCGGTGGGGAAAGCCTTTTCCAAGGAATACGTCGAACGGGAACTGTATCCTCGGGCATTCCGGCACACGGAAGGCAAGAGCAACGCAAAGAAACGGGGTTCACTCCCTAAAGGAATATACAGCGTGTTCAGCGACACATAGAGATCTATATATCTATATGTAAAAATACGATTTCATCGATACAAAGAAAAGAGGAAAGGAGTAGCTTTTCCTTGAACTGTCCGCAACGTGCGGACAGTTCAAAGTCAGCTATCCAGCGCAATGTCTTCGCATGGAATGGCAGAAAGGGCGGTGCGCTGGCGAGTGGGGGTAATGTGGGCATAGATTTCTGTTGCGCTTCTGTTGCTGTGCCCGAGTAAATCCCCGATGGTGTCGAGATCAACCCCGTGTTCCTTGAGCAACGTGGCAAAAGTATGCCTGAGCTTATGGAGAGACAGATCAGGGTATCCGCCAGCTTTCAGTTCTTTTTTTATGACGGCTGTGATGGAGGTGACTCTTTTCCATTTTTCAAATACAGGCCCAGATTCCTTTTCCCCTATAGCGAGCAAGACAGCCTTGAACATAGGGTGCATGGGATACCATCTGGACACGTTGGATTTTGATATGGTGCTTTCGATAAAGTACTCCTCTTTTTCCATCCTGATATTTTCCCAACGCAACGCCAAAAGCTCCGAACGGCGACGCCCCGAGAATATAAACGCCGTTGTAAGACGACGATTGTCGATATTGCGAATCCCGTTTAAGAACCTCATGACCTCATCTGGTGGGATGAAGCGAGGGGGCTCAATATCTTCTCTAAGATACTTTACGCTGCGAAATGGATTTTCTTTAATGTATCCCCAGCTTACAGCCTTGTTCATTACAATTCGAGAAAATCTGATGTAACAGTTTATTGAAGAACTTTTGCGGTCTCTATTGGCGGCAATGAGCAAGTCTATATGCTTAGGGTGTACATCCGAAAGCGGGAGAGAGCGTTTTGTAATGGCAAGCAGCTTTTTAAGGGCGATGAAGGCATTGTTGACAGTATTCGGAGACTTGATCGCCTTTGGAGCCCACTCCATATATTCATCGGCAAAGTCACCAATCGTCATAAGACATTCCGAACGGATTGGCGTCCCCGCAAGCTGTTGCAGGTAACGCCTGCGGATTTCCGCGAATCGGGACAAGGCTTCGGCCTTGTCCTTTGTTTTCAGGCTCACCCGGCGGCGGTCGACTTCGCAATACCAGACGGGGCCACGCTTGAAGGGCTTACGCAGACTCATGCTCAAACATCCTGCAAATTTCGTCTATCCGTTTCTTGCCAGGCTGGAACAGTTCAAGTGAGAGGGAAGAAACCCGCCAGTGCCCTCCCGGGGTCTTCCTGGCGTCTATGCTTCCATCCCTACAATATTTGCGCATGGTTATGCGTGAAACGCCAATACGTTTCGCAGCCTCTTTCAACGGGATGCAAAAAGCTCTTACAGACATGAGAATACCTCCTGTCCGCACATATAGGAGATTAACTCCTAAAATGCAATATATAGATAGGAGATTAACTCCCCTTTTTTTGCTCTTTCTCCTCCTGTGGAAATGACTGAAACACGGTCCAGATAAGGCTCGGAAAGTCCATATCCAGCGCCCGGGCCATTGCGTAGGCCTCATCAAGCAAGAGAACCCGCGGTTTTCCCGAGCCTTTTGGATCACGCACAGCTCGCCACGTTCTGCCCCCGTCAGAGGCTCCAAAGACACGGCGTCCGAATTCCGAATGACTGATCCCCGACGCCTCGACGCGGGCGGCCACAACCGAGACAAAATGTCTTCCGAAAGAATGGGTAGTGTTTTCCATGAAGTATACATACACGGAAAAAGGCTCCTAGTTAATACGGCGTTTTAATCCTTGACTATATAGGAGTGGAACTCCTATATGTGGGGGTATGAAAGACACAACATTCCACTATCTGATCGCAGTCATGCGATACGGCTATGGCAACAACTCCCGGGCGGCCCGGCACATAGGCATTGACCCGAGGACGTTTAGGGCATTCAGGGGGCGGGCCGTTCTGCTTCAAAAGGCGTCGCTTTTCCGCTGCATCCTCAGCGCCCGCGTCGTCTTCCTGCGTGCTGTCATAAGGGAGCTGCGACAGGCGGGGGCTGTCTCTGACGAGTCCATCATGGAGGCCGTGAAGCTGGTCAAATCTAGGATCAAAAACGACGCCGCGTAACATCCGTATAAAATGATAAGGGGTTATATATGGATTTCATATCTGATGTTGCGCGACTGGATCTGAAAGATGCACTTAAGCTGGCGATTATGCAGAGTGGAAAGACTCCTTTGCGGGTAGCCCAGGAAATGGGCTGGACCCTGCACCACTCGAACCATGTTTTCGGGCTCAACGACTATCTGCCCTCGGCCCGGGATTTCCCTCGCCTATGCAACGTGCTCGGCAATACGATCATCATCGACTGCCTGTACGGTAAGGCGCGTACTTCGTGCGAACCGCCGACGCGAGACGTCGACTGCCCGGCGCTCATGGTCCGATTGAACGCCTTGTACGCCCGGCTCGGCAAAGCCTCGGACAAGGGGCTGAAGGCGATAGAGGACTTGCGGCTTGAGCCCCGCGAGATACGCGGCATTATCGCGGAGTTGCATCAAGTCATCGCCGATGGGCTTGAGGCCGTCGCGGATCTGCGCGCCACGGAACGGCACCTTGCGGGGCAGTCATGAGGCAGGACATAAGCCCGGACATGGTTGTCCAAGCCCTGCTGCGGGACGGCGTGTTGGGCTTCCGCGACAAGGGCGCGTTCCTGCGTGAAGGGGTTTGCCCCAACTGCCAAAAGAAAAGCCTGTTCGTCCGCAAGGCGGAACCGTGGCAGGTCATGTGCAGCCGGGAAGTGAACTGCGGCTATACGGAGAGCGTCCGCAATCTCTTGCCGGATCTCTTTTCCGAGTTCGCCAAGAAGTACCCCCCGACCGAGGAAAACCCCCGGGCGACGGCGGACGCCTACCTCGGGCTTGACCGCGGGTTTGATCTCGGACGCATCCGTGGCTGGTACGAACAGGCCAGTCATCAGATCCCGAACACGACAAAGATGTTCCCCACGGTGCGCTTTTATCTTGACCCCGCCCACAGCCGATATTGGGAAAGGCTCATCGGGGCATCCAAGGCTGACAAACAGAAAGCGCATTTGGGAGGCCGCAGGAAGGAAGACGGCACGCTCTACGCCGGGGATGCCTGGACGCCCCCGGGCCAGACGCTGGAAAAGGGCGACCGCGTTTACATTGTGGAGGGCATCTTTCACGCGATCGCCCTGTTCCTCAAAGGCTACAAGGCGATCGCGAGCCTTTCTTCCAGCAACATCCCCGTCCACGTCTTTGAGGAACACAAAGGAAAGGGCATCGTCTGGACGGTTGCCCTTGACCGGGACACCCTGAAAAAGGACAAGCCCCGGCGTTTCGTTGAGAAGCTGCGGGAGCTGGAGGAAAAGGCCGAGGTATGCATCCCCCCGGACGCCCGGGATTGGGACGATCTCTACCGCGCCGACTGCCTCTCCAAAGAGTTCATGGACGCGGGGCTCTACAGGGGCACGCTCTACCTGTGCGAGACGGCTGACGAAAAGGCGTACCACATATACGTCCACGCATACCGGAAAAACCGTCTGGCCAAGTTCACCCTGGACTTTAGAAATCGGCTCTATTCCGCCGAGGTCAAAGAGGATTTGCAGAAGACCCTTGAAAAGGAAGCGCAGGACGATCCCGAGATGAAGCTGGAGATCCTGCGCACGGAGCACGGGAGGGATATTTTCCGCCTGTGCTGCGACCTCAAGGAAATATCCAACATCCTCCCCACGTTCCTCTACATTGAGAACAACGAAATCTCGGGGGAAAAGTTCTACGTATTCGAGATCGCCTATGCTTCCGGGATGCCCAAAGAGATCGTCAAGCTGGACGGGCAAGCCCTGATAGACCCGAAGTCCTTTTTCAAGGCCATCATTTCCAAGACCTGCGGCGGCACGTTCACGGGATCGGCGGGAAACCTCAAGTATCTGGTGGACCGCTGGCTCGGTACGCGCATCCCCACCATCGCCTCCGTGCCGTATATCGGCTATGTCCCGAGCCTCGGGGCGTATGTCTTCAATGAGCACGCCTACAGCGCGGGCAAGGAGATCAAGCTCAACGAGTATGAATATTTTGAAATCGGGAAAGCGGGCATCAAAACGACGCTTTCCAATTTCAAGATAGACACGACCGGGGAGTTCAACCCCGGCTGGCTGCACGATTTTTTCAGGGCGTTCCACTGGCAGGGCATGACCGTCCTCGCGTTCTTCCTCGGTTCGCTCTTTGTGCAGCAGATACGGCATGAGCAGAAATCTTTCCCGTTCCTTGAACTCACCGGGGAACCGGGCGCGGGCAAGTCCACCCTGCTCGAATTTTGCTGGCGGCTGCTCGGACGTGACGAGTACGAGGGGTTTGACCTCTTGAAGGCGACACAGGCCGGGCGGCGTCGCGCCTTTTCGCAGGTGTCGAACCTTCCTGTCGTCCTCATCGAATCGGACCGCGACAACGGCGAGAAGGACGCCAAGCAGCGCCAGTTCAGTTTTGACGAGATGAAGCCGTTCTTCAACGGCCGCGGCACGGGGACGCTCGGCGTGGCCATGCGCGGCACGGGCACGGAGGAACACCTTTTTCAGGGAACCTTGATCATTTCCCAGAACGCGGGCGTGGACGGCTCGGAAGCCCTCCTGCAGCGTATCGTCCACTGCCACGCCGACAAGAAACACCACGTCCCCGGCACGAGGGAGATCGCCCGCTGGTTCGAGCAACAGAAGACGGCCACGGTTGCGGGGTTCCTCCGTGTGGCTCTGAAAAACGAGCGTATGCTGCTGGATACCTACCGGGCGGCCTTTGCGGAGCTTGAAGCCCGCTTTTCCCGTTCCGAGCTGCAAAACGAGCGCATCATTAAAAACCATGCGCAGGTGGCCGCGTGTGGCCATGCGTTGGCGCTCCTCTTCCCGGAAAGGGATCGGACGTTCGTTGAAGGGCTGGACGCCTACATCCTGAGCCGGGCCGTGGAGCGGGAAAGCCGCTTGCGCGCCGATCACCCCATACTTGAGCAGTTCTGGGATCAGTTCGACTACCTCAACGGCATATCAAAGGAAAAGGGCGCTCCGGATCGCCTCAACCACTCGGCGGACGACGCGCTCATCGCGGTAAACCTGAACCACTTTCTGGAGGTATCCCGGAGCGCCGGGCAACAGATTTTTGACTTGAACACCCTTAAAAAACTATTCCCCAACAGCAAGAGGCATAAATTCCTGGAGTACAAGGTAGTCTGGAGCAAGCACGAAAGCCGTTCCTATAAATGTTGGATCTTCAAAAAGTCGAAACAGGGAGAACGAACATGACGCAAAGCGAGTTCATTCGTATCATGGCCGTGCGCCAAGGCCTGTCTCAGGAGTGCGTGCGGCGTCTGGTCGGCGCACTGCTGGACAGTCTGGAGGAAGGGCTTGCCGAGGGTGAGCGGTGCATCCTGCGCGGCGTCGGGACGCTGCACATCGTCAGGAGGGAAGGAGGCAAGCGCCGCAATCCTCGAACAGGGGAAGAGGTGGAAATTCCCCCGCACAGGGTCGTCCGTTTCCGCCCCTCGCATCGGCCCGTTTCCCGTCCCTAGCCGTCCCCCCAAAAAGCCTACTGTCCGCCCCCTGTCCGCATCCGGCAGGGGGCTTTTTGCGTCTGGAGAGAACTATGGACGGTTATAGATATAGTCCATACATATAAATAAGTTATCTCAAAGAACTTCAAACGGGGATACAAAGGGCTTGAGATTTTGAAAGGGGCATCGGAAAAGGGTAAGGTTGGTAAGGTAAATTTATTTTTATATATAATATATTGAAATAGTATGTGATACGAGAGATTGTAAAAGGTAAGAAAAGGGTAAGGTAAAGGTAAGAACCTTACCGTTTTACATTACCCTAACCTTACCTTTTGCCTATCCTGCAACACACCGTTTTTATTGCACCTTACCTTTTGCCTTACCCTAACCTTACCGTTTCCTTACCGTTGGTGTACTACTCATATTTAGCTGGAATAAATAATTTTTATTGCTGTTCTGAAAAACGCCTTACCAACCTTACCCTTTTCCGATGCCCCTTTCCATTTTTACCCTGTTGGGATGCCCTCCCGGGCAGGGGAGGCAAGGCTGCGGAGCGGAGGGCTGGCCTTGCCAAGTCCGGAAAACGTCGCTATCTTAAAACGCAAGAAGGGCGGCAAGTGCGCTAACACTCACCGCCCCGTGTGGGGCACGTCCCCCGGATTTGTTCAATCCAAGTTCTTCGCCCCGGTAAGAGAGCCACCTCCTACCGGGGCAACTGCTTTAGAGGTTCATAAAATGAACCGCCACAGCCGCAAGAACGGCGGCAAGCCAAGCTGCCAGCACGTCCCGGAGGAAGTGTCTCATGGGGTATCCTCCTTTCGGGAGGCGGCCCCACAGCGGCAACCTATCTGTGAATACTGAGAAAGGCAATTCCAATTATCACGAGCCCCGGTCATGTTTCCGCATGACCGGGGCTTTTGGTTGACTAGGATGTTTGTTCCGCATTAGAAAAAAACATTCTAACGGGGCATCGCCTCATAGGGGGAACTATGTCTTTTGATTTTAAGAATGCGTCGCCGGAAGAGCTTAAGGCTAAGTATAAAGAACTCGCTAAAAAAATTGGAGATGACCAATTTTTTACCAAAAAGGAATTGAACTATCTCCCTGAGATACTCAAAGAAGGGGAGCAGGTTCTTGGGTTCGTCTCTGGCCTAATGGGAGGGAATACGTGGCTTGTGACCCTGACGGACAATAGACTTATTTTTTTAGATAAGGGCATGTTGTGGGGATTAAAACAGGACATTGTCCCGCTTTCGAAGGTTCAGTCCGTGTCCTGCTCAACCGGGATCATTTTTGGAGAAATCAAGATTGCTCATGGTTCCAAAACGTATAAAATAGAAAATGTTATTAAAGGAACCGTGAAAATCTTTACCAATATGATCCAAGAGCAGATCGACAGCATCAATGCTGCGCCGGCTGCTTCAGCTACTTCTTCCGCTGCCACAACCGATCCAGAAGCAGGAGAAGATAAGTATGCCAAGCTCGAAAAACTTTTTGCATTGAAAGAGAAAGGCGTCCTCACTGAGGAAGAGTTTGAAAAAGAAAAGAAAAAGATCCTTAGTGAATAGAAAAATATTTAGAATCGTTTCGTAGCCCCGGCCATGTTTCCGCATGACCGGGGCTTTTCGTTGACTAGGAGCTTTATTCCGCCTTAGAAGGAGGTTATTCTGATCATAGATTGCCTGATAGGGGGGAAAACATGGCTGATGAACAGATTCCCGGCTACAACAAGGCCGCAGTCACGCGCCGGGGTGTGGATGAATTTCTTGGGTTATGCAAGGGGATTATCGCGGACGGCAGCGTCTGTGAGCCGGAGGCGAAGTTTCTCTTGAACTGGCTTGAGGGCAACGCCCTTGTCCAGACGGAATTTCCGGTAAGCCACATTTACCCGCGCCTTGCCGAAATGCTTTCGGGCGGGACGCTTTCCGAGGCTGACGCTCAGGCGCTTCTTGTATTGTTGCAGAGCGCCACGGGCGAGCAGGGCCAGCAGGCCGCCGTCAACATGAGCACGGGGAGCGCCTTTGACGATCCGCAGCCGCGTTTGAATATCGCCGGAGAGGTGTATTGCCTCACTGGCGATTTTGCGTTTGGGAGCCGGAAGGCGGTCAAAAGCTACATTGAGACGCTCGGGGGCACGGTGTCGGACAAGACCGTCCTCGCAAGCGGCTGCATCCTCGTTGTGGGGTGCAAGGGCTCGGATGCGTGGCTCCATTCGACGCACGGCAGCAAGATCAAGGATGCGGTCGATAAGCGCGCCAAGGGGTGCCCCGTCTGCATCGTTTCGGAAGAGCATTTCATCAATCAGGCTCTGAACGCCGAGCGGCGGCTCAAGGAACGGCAGGCTTACGAAGCGGAGCGGCAGGTCAACACGCGCAACGCCTACCGGGATGTTGTGCAGGGCAAGTATGATGAGGAGCCCGTGCGAGAGACGCGGCTTGAAATCGAACCGGGCGAGGAACGCGATCGAATAATCGCTGCGATAAAGTCCCTCAAAGAAGAACAGGGAAAGTTCGGGATCGCGTTTGACGAGACGCCCATTTCTTTTCTGGGAAGGACGTTTTGCCTGACGGGAACTTTTGCCCTTGGTGAGCGCGCGACACTTGAGGAATCTATTGTCGCCTGCGGTGGAGCCGTTGCAAAGAGTGTGGTCAAGCGTGGTTGTGTTCTGGTGGTGGGGGCGGACAGCTCACCACGGTGGAAAACGTCGAGCCGTGGGCAAAAAATTATCGATGCACTGGAAGCCAGAGAACAGGGAAAACCCGTGCAGATTGTTTTTGAGGCACGTTTTATTGCGGAACTTTTCGGACTTATGGAAAGCTACGAGGTGGAGTAGTGGTAGCAAAGTCTACATCAACTGAAGGCCATAGTATGGTTGAAGAAAAGAAAGAGAAGAAGCCTATTTGTTTTGTAATCATGCCCATATCCGATCATCCTGATTATGATTCAGGGCATTTTAACCGTGTATACAATCATATTTTTAAGCCAGCTATTGAGCAGGCTGGCTATCACCCTTTCCGTGCGGATGATGAAACAAAGTCAAATAATATTGTATCTGATATTATCAAAAGGATTATAGAGTCAGATATGGTTATTTGTGATATAAGTACTAGAAATGCAAATGTTATGTATGAATTAGGAATAAGGCACGCTTATGATAAACCTGTTGTTTTAGTGAAGGATAAAATAACAGATAACATATTTGATATACAAGGTATTAGATATATTGAATATGATTCAAGATTAAGAATAGATAATGTATGTTTAGATGTTGAAAAAATAAAAAAATCAATACTTTCACATAAAAATGATTCATTGGAGAGCTATTCTGTTATGAAGCTTGCTATGATAAGCTCTTCGGCAAAACTCCCTGAAAGAGACGGAATTACAGGGGAAACACGTATCATTCTCAATACATTAAAATCATTAGATGACAAAATTAAAAATATAACTATAAATAATCAAGTTGAATTATATGAAGAAAATGAATTTGTAAAAAAAGTAAACATAGATAATGAAGCGTTTTCAGTAGGAGATACGATATATGACAATGAAAGGGGTGAGTTAGGAACTATCCTTAAAATTAATATAAAAAGAAGAGAAATGCTAATCAGAAGGACTGATAGTAGGCTGGTAAGGTATTCGTTTAAACAGCTTGTTGATTCAGGAATTACTACCGTTCCTTTCTGATACCCCGCTTGACAGACTAGGCCCTCTTCTCCTACTCTGACCTTCCCTAACGTAGTGAGGCGTAACCGTAGCCTTTTGCCAGCCCCAAGCTGTCAAGAATAGCGGTAGATTAAGCATTCTTGCCACCATTGCATCCTTTTTTCGGGATGCGGTTATGTATTGGCAAGGCGACGTCCGGGTGTCCGTGAGGCCCCGGCTGCTCACTACGCAGGGGAGCGTCGCCTTGCCTTTTTTTATGCGCGACGTTTAACCCCCAAAGTAGTGAGGTTCCCATGTCCGCAACCGTTTTTCTCTCCCGCTCAGGCAGGTGTGCCGGGCGCGTCCCGTTGTCGTTGCTCATCTTCAAGCTCATCCGTTCCGGCGAAGAGGCCGCCGCGCAAGCGCTCCAAGAGTTGCCCTTACCGTTCCAGTGCCGCCGCGTGTGGTGGTTGCTGTCCGGCAACAAGCTGTCTGTGGAGGTGTGAGCATGGCTACCTACCGCACCATCCGCATGGCGTTCTGGTCCGACCCGTACATCGAAACCCTGAGCGCGTCCGAAAAGCTCCTTTACCTCTATCTGTTCTCCTGCCCCCACACCAACAACCTCGGGCTGCTGGCGGTGTCGCGCCGTCGCATGGCCTACGACACCGGGCTGAAGGAAGAGGCGGTCGACGCCGCCCTTGCCGCGTTCGAGCGCGACGGCAAGATCGCCACGGACGGCGACGCCGTGTGGGTCTGCCACTTCATCCGCCACCAGTGCAGCACCAGCCCCAAGATCCTCGTCTCGCTCCGTTCCCTGTTCCCCGCGGTCGAGTCCGCGAAGCTCCGCAAGGCGATCCTTGCCCTCTATCCCCACCTGCTCGGGGCCGCGCCGTGCCCCGCCGATAGGGTATCGGTAGGCTTTCGGGAATCGGAAAAGGAAAGGGAAAAAGAAGATCGGATCGGGACGGACGGATTTTTTGTCCCTGTGGAGATGCTGGAAGACCTGCAGCGCGACTTCCCGGACGTTGACGTACAGGCCGAGATAACCCGCATCCGTAAGTGGCAAGCCGAAAAGCGCACGCCGATCCGCAACGTCTGGCGGTTCCTGCGGACATGGCTTTCCAATGCGGAGACGGGGAAGCGTCCCGGGCAGGAACAGAGGGCGGAAAAGCCCGTGCCCGTTGCCGTCCCGCAGCCCCGTATGGAAGCCTTCCCGCCGTCGCCGGAAGCCCTTGCCGAGAACTGGGATCGCGGCCTCGCATGGTGCAGCCGCATCCTGAACCGTGGGAGGGCTGCGGCATGATCCATACATGGACGGCACCCGAGCCCAGAGCCTACGCGACGCCGGAAGAGGCGGCACGCGGCCTTGAGCGGCTTCTGGACGATCTGGCGGATACGCGGGGGACATGCGTTGTGGCCTTGGCGAACCTGCGGGGAGGGCTTGCGGCCCATGACCTCGCCCGCCTCGCGCTGGCGGCTGAGGCCCTTTCCGCCGTCAGCCTTGAATTGTCCTATTGTTCCGGCGACGCGGCCCGCATGGGCGCGGCCTTGACCCTGTGCGGCGAAGAGGAGGGCGGTTATGCACAATGAAGATTTTGACCCGATCATGGCCTTGTATGATGACGCGGCAGCCCTGCGCGAGATTGCCGGAAAGTACCGTGAGGAAAAGGTCGGCCTCGCCTCCCTCCTGTCGATGGTGGCCGATGACGTAGCCGATTGCGCCGCCATGCTGGATGATACGGAAGGAAAAAGTATGGAGTAAACTCCATAAAAATATTGACGGTATGGAAAAAACTCCATATTATACTTTTCAGGAGGTGAGATGAAACGAGCCGACATATTGAGACTGTTGGCGAAGGCCGGATGCGAGTTCCGCGAGGGCGGGCGGCATACGCTGGTTTACCGGGACGGCGTTCTCGTGACGGAGGTTCCAAGGCATAAGGAAGTCAACGAAATCCTGAGCAAGAAAATCCTCAGAGACGGCGGCGTCAAGAAATGAAAACAGGGGGGCGGAAGCCCCCCGGAGGAACATATATGGCGAAGTATTATTATGCGGCGTTCATTCCGGACGCGGAGAGCGGCTTTTCCATTTTTTGCCCGGACTTCCCCGAAGTGGCATCGCAGGGTGAAACCGTGGAGGAGTGCATGGACATGGCGGCGGAGGCGCTTGCCTTCACCGTTGAAGAGTACGCCAAGGCCCGCAAACCCTTGCCGGAGCCGTGCGGACTTGAAGAAGCCCGCCGCAGGATTGAAAAGGAACTTGCCGAGCTGGAGGTGGAAGCCGCCGGGGAAATCCTCTATCAGCTCATCCCCGCGCCGAGCGTGGATCTGACCCCGATCAAGATTTCCCTAAGCATCGCCAAGTCTGTTCTGGAAAGCATCGACGCGAAGGCGGCGCGTTCCGGCATGACACGCTCGGGGTTCATGGCGGCGGCTGCTCAGGCGTATGACGTCCAGCGCCCCGGCGCTTCCTGCTGACGAAAGACGGCCCCGCACCATGCCGCTGCGGGGCCGTCTCCTACGCCATGCCCTCGAAGAGGAGCTGTACCTGTTTTCGTGAGTTCGTTTTCCTCAGCTTCTCCCGGATCGGTTTCGGGAGGTCAAAGGCGGAGGGCGACAGCGTGTGGCTGTAGGCCAGCGTCGAGACGAAGCTGTGCGCGCATTCCGGATTGAGGCAGACGCAGTACAGCCGTGAAAGGATATTTGAAATTTCCGTGCGGGATGAAATGGTGCAGATGTGCCCACATGCCGGACAGTAAACTCTCATGATTTCCCCCTGAATCGTTGGTAAGTATAGGGGGATTCTGCCTAACTCGCTACTGATTTTCTTCCCCTTGCGTATCCGTAAACCCGATATGCAGGGCGGGCGGCAGCGCCTCGTTGATCTCGAGCAGGACTTCGCGGATCGGCATGACCTCGTTGCGGAAATACACGGCGTCGATCTTGGTGATGTCCCCGAACCCCGTCATGTTCTGCGGGATGATCGAGGCCATCGCGGGCGGGATGCGGTGCGCGGCGATGATGTCGTCGCGGCTGATGCTCTTGATCCGTTCCAGTTCGTCCTTGGTGGAGAAGTCCCCCACGGGGACGATCTGCACGTCCTTTTCCCGTCCGTTCGGGATGTGCAGGAACATGTTCCGGAAGTTGCCGACGCCCCGGGCGTTCTGTATGGCGTTCTTGATCGCGTCCTGCTGCGCCTGTTCAAGCTGCGCGCTCGAAGAGTAGAAGATATACCCGACATGCGCGCCGTTCTTGTAGTAACGCCGTCGGAAAAGGGTAGCGTCCTCGTTGAGCAGCATGGACTGGATCGCGCCGAGGTAGCCGGGCAAGCCGTAGATTGTCTGGCTCACGTCATAGTTTTTCAGGTGCAGCACCTCGCCCGGCCCGAACTCGTGGAACTGCCCGGAAGGGAGCAGGAGCCCGTATCTGTCCGGCTCCTTCATCCGGCGCATGTTGATCGCGGGCAGGTGCCGCATCCTTGCCACTTCCCCGAGCCAGTTCCGCGAAAGGAGCAGATAGGCGTTGGCGAAGACCATATAGTCCGTGGCCACGGCGTGCATGTCCCGGCGCGTGAGGGCGGCGGACGCCCGGAACCCGCGCATGGCCATGTTCGTTTTGAACTCAAGGATCGGCCCGTGGTAGGCGTTGGCCCGCAAAAGCCGCGCCAGCCCCGACCACGGGACGGGCGTTGCGTAGTACCGCCCGTTGTTAAGGAGCCAGACGCCCAGATACTCATACACGGCCCCGCTCAGGACGGGCTCCGGATCGCCGAAGCTGAACGCCAGCGGCGCAGGTTTCTTTTTTCCCATGTTTTCCCCTTATTGGATGAAGACGACGCAGCCGCCTTTCGGCTTGCCGATGGGCTCCGCCGCCAGCGCGTGCATGATTGCCCAGGCGACGTCAGCGTGCCCCGTGGCGCTGGTGCGGGAGGCCGAGTAGGAGATCTGCCCGCTGTCCGTGACGCCCTGCCGGATGGTGAGGAAGGCGTGGGCAATGTCGTTCTGCCCCGCGTCCCACTTGATGCGGTGCGCCTCTATGAGTTCCTTTGCCTTCAGCACGAGTTGGGTCTTGAGCTGCACGGAGTAGTTGATCGGCGTCGCCAGCGGAAAGAAGGCGCGGATCTGCTCGAACACGCCGATGCCCGGCCCGGTGACGTCGACCCCGATGTGCCGGAAGTTGTAGCGCCCGACCAATTCCCGGATGCGCTCGGCTTGCCAGATGTAGGATTTGTCGAGCCACTTGTAGCGGGCGATCACCCGGTGCTCGCCGCCCTCTTTGAGCGGCGGGGCCACGATGACGAAAGAGGCGTCGTCCCTGCTGCGCGAGGGGTCATAGCCGCCCCACACGGGGAGGTTCCCGAGCGGGCGGTCCGCCGTGGGGTTGAAGTCCGGCCATGCGTCCGTGTCCGCGTAGCAGGTTTCCAGATCCGCCAGCCTGAACACGGACTGCGTGTCGTCCACGAACTCGCACAGGAACAGGTTCCGGAACTCGTCGGCGCTGTATTCGAGCTTGAGGCTTTCCAGATCGAAGAGGTCGCACCCGCCCGCGATCGCGTCCTCAAGCGTGATGACCTTCCGGTAGAAGGTGTCCGGGCAGAGTGCGCCTTTCCGCAGTTCCTTGGATGAAGGGAACGCGGCCCGTTTCGCCTTGAAGCGTTTCTGGAAGCGTTCGCCCGTCCAGAGGTCATACGCCTGATGCGCCACGGCGGACGGAGTGGAGAAGAGGGTCCGCCGCCATTTCTTGTGGGAGGCCATGCCGGACGCGACTTTGTACAGCTCGTTGAAACCCTGAATCCAGAAGCACTCGTCAATGTAGACATGCCCGTGGTAGCTTTGGGCGCTCTTGCTGTTGTTGCTCAGGAAGTACAGGGTAGCCTGTCCCTTCGCCGTATTGAGCACCAGCGGGTTGCCCTTCAGATCTATGTTGAATTTCTCTTTCGCCAGCGCGACGATGTATGAGCGGAACACCTCCGCCTGTGCCCGCGTAGCGGACAGGAAGATCTGGTTGTCGCCCGTGAGACAGGCGTCCTCGAACGCCTCTTGCGCGAAAAACCAGGTGAAGCCGATCTGACGGCTCTTGAGGAAAAAGCGGTTCCGGTGCCGTTTCGTTTCCAACAGCTCGCGCTGGTACGGGAAAAACCGCTTGTGGAACGCCTCGGCAAAGTCGTCCTCGGTGAGCCGGGACACGTCGTTTTTCACGGCGGCTTTTTTCTTCCCCTTCCGTTCCTTCTCTCCGGACGCGCCGGGCGGGGAACCTTCCGCGTTCCTCCCCTCCCTCGCCTCTTTCTCCCTGAGCCTGAGCTTTTGCAGCCGCTCCAGCGTGCCCACCAGCGTGTCCACTTCCTTGAGGTCGCGGGGGCTCTTGTCTTCCCGCTCAAGCAAAAGCGCGAGACGGCGTGAGGCGGCTTCCTCCGCGCCCTCATGCGACAAGAGATCGTCCCAACGCCCCGAATCCGCCCAGTTGTAGAGCGTCCGCACGGGGACGGACAGCATGTCCGCGATCTCGCTCACGGCATAGCGCCGCAGGTAGAGCGAGCGCGCCGCCGTCCTGATTTCATCCGGCCAGTTCTTGTTACCCATGCCCGCCAGGATACACGCCCGCCGCCGTTCCGCCATGCACGGGAAATCCTAAAAGGCCGAAATAGGACGGGCTTTTCTTGCGCGTCGGCTGGCCTCGGCTATGCTTGCCCCATGAGCAAGCTGCAAACCGAATTCGTGAAGATCGCCCAATCGGGCGCGTGTGTGGACGGGCGGGAGATCAAAGGCCAGTGGCTTCTGGATATGGCCGAGACGTACAGCCCGGACACCTACACGGCGTTGATCTGGCCCGACCACCAGCGCTGGCAAGGGAACTTCGGGACGGTGACGGAGCTGCGCGCCGAAGAGGAGGGCGGGGTGGTGAGCCTGTTCGCCCGGCTCAACCCGAACGAACGCTACGCCTACGTCAACGAACAGCGCCAGAAACTTTTTTTCAGCATTGAAGTTGCGGAAGACTTCGCAAAAACGGGCAAGGCGTACCTCGTCGGGCTCGGCATCACCGATCAGCCCGCCAGCCTCGGCACAAGCAAAATGCAGTTTTCCGCCGAGTCCGGGGATTGCTCCGTGTTCCCCGGCGTTGAGCTGTTCGCGTGCGGCGGGGCGTTGACGCCCGAAGAGGTCGGTTTCTTCCGCAGGTTCCTTGCTCACTTCAAAACCGAACCGAAACCCGAAACCAAGGAAGAACCGATGGACAAGGAACAGTACGCCGCCCTTATGGAACGGCTCGGCAAGCTGGAAGAGGCGGTGGGCACGTTCGCCGCCGGGCCCGAACCGCAGGGAGAGGAACCCGCAAAGGCTTCTCCGGAGGGGGCAGCCCCGGAACAGTACGCCGCCCTGGTGGGCAAGGTTGATGAGCTGGCCGCGAGCTTCTCCGCGCTTGTTTCGCGCCTTGAAGCCGCCAGGCCCGGAACCGCCATTCCCGACACCATCACGCCCGCGGACGACGCGGCCATCCTGTAGAGGCGCCATGAAGACACATACGAGACAGCGGTTCAACGCGCTTCTGCACGGCCTCGCCAAGGGGTACGGCGTTGAGGACGTCTCCCGGCAGTTCACGATTGAGCCCACGATCCAACAGCGGCTGCAGGACAAGATCGTCGAGCAGTCCACGTTCCTCCCCAAGATCAACGTCATCACCGTTGACGAGCTTTCCGGGGAAAACATCCTCGGCAGCGCTTCCGGCCCCGTCTCCGGGCGCACGGACACCAGCAAGGACGGCAAGGAACGCACGCCCCGCGACGTGTTGGGGCTGGCGTCCTACAAGTACCAGCTTTACCAGACCAACAGCGACGTCTTCATGCGCTACGCGACGATGGACGCCTGGGCGAAGTTCCCGGACATGCCCGAACGCTACGCCCGTTACGTACAGGCCCGCATTGCCAACGACCGCGAGCTGATCGGCTGGTACGGCACGAGCGCGGCGGCTGATACCGATCTTGAAACCAACACGCTGTTGCAGGACGTCAACATCGGCTGGTTGCAGTACGTCCGGACGAACCGCCCGGAAGCCATCCTCGCCGAGGGCGCGGCTACCGGGGAAATCCGTATCGGCCCGGAAGCCGGGGCGGACTACGCCAACCTTGACGTGGCGGTCAACGACCTTGTCCTCGGCATCCCCGAGTATATGCGTTCCGGCCTCGTCGCGCTCATCGGCGCGGAGCTGATCGCCCGCGAAAAGTCCGCGCTCTATGCGGCCATGTCCGGCACGCCCACGGAAAAGGCGGCGCTCAACGGCAGCCTGACCACGTTCGGCGGCCTCACCTGGGAAACGCCCTCGAACTTCCCGGCCCGCGGCCTTGTGGTGACGAGCTACGACAACCTTTCGATCTACATGCAGGACGGGAGCTGGCGCCGGAACATCAAAGACGCCCCGGAAAAGGACAGGGTGGAAGACTACAACAGCCGCAACGAGGGCTATGTGGTCGAAACGCCGGAAAAGTTCGCGGCCCTTGAGTTCGGGAACGTCGTTTTCTACGGCGAGAAGACCTGGAAGGCCGCGGCATGAGCCTGATGCTTTCTTACCAGAAGGCGATCCGGGCTGCGCGGGCGGTGGGGCGGGAGGTGGAACTTTCCGCCGTTCCCTCCCCCGCCGCGGGCAAGTCGCTCCTCGCGGAACGCCAGCGGGACGCGCTGGTCGCTTCCGGGCTTGCCGAGGATCTGGAAGCCCTGCACGGCGTCGTGTCCATCGACCGGAAGATCGCCATCAAGCGGGACACCCTGATCCCGAAGTACGCCGGATATGTGGCGCGGCTCCGGGAAGAGGGGCGGCCCCATGAGCTGGTCGGCTACTTCCTCGTCTGGCTGTTCGACTGCGGGCTCATCGAGCGGGCCCTTGATCTTGCGGGTTGGTGCGCCGAGCACGGGCAGGGGCTTCCCGAACGCTTCAAGGCATCGCTTCCCGCGTTCGTCGCCCGGCAGATCCTCGACTGGTCGCAGCAAACGTTCGACGAGGGCGCGAGCCCCGAGCCGTTCTTTTCGCAAGTCTATGCCCGCCTGTTCGATCCCGATCCGGCGCTGGCGTGGGACGTCCACGACGATGTGGCCGCCCAATTCCTCCGGCTGCGCGGGCTCATGCTCGAACGGGCCGGGGACGTCCCCGGGGCCGTTGCCGAACTGGAAAAGGCCCTTGCCAAGGGCGCGAAAGTCAAAACCGCGCTGGACAAGCTGAAAAAGAAGTCCGGCGCGTAAGTCCACCACCCCCCGCCCCCGCCTTTCCCGGGCTTTCAGGCCGTGGCCTCGCCACGCTCAGGGAAAAGGCCGGGGGCCATAAGGATCGCCATGTCGTTCAATGCCATGACCACACAGGAAAAGCCGGATCGCGTCATCGCCAATGACGGCTTTTTCCCGGAACTGTCCTTGCGCACGTTCCTTGACCTCTACCGTTTGCCCGGCGAGTACGCCGCGGATCTGGTGGCCGACCACCTTTCGCTGGCCGTGATTTGGGCAAACCGCCAGCTTGAGGCGTGGAAAGAGGCCCGGAAGGGGGAGGGCTGCTCAACCCTTGGCGACGTGCCGCTGCACGGCGTCCCCGGGGCGTCGCTCGTCGTCTATCAGCGGGCCGTTTTTTGCCAGGCCAAGGGGATGCTGCTGGCGCAGTTCCGCACGGTCGAGCGCCGGGAGGCGGCCAACAACGACGCCAAGGAAGGCCGCGAGACGGCGGACGTCTTTTTCGCCTTTGCCCACGATGCGCTTGCCGATCTGCTCGGCGCCGGCCGCGTGGACATCACGTTGATTTGAGGAGGGGAGGACATGCGGAAGCTTCAGGCCCTTGTCCGGCATATCCTGACTGAGACCGGGATTTCCCGCGAGAACGTAGCCGCGTTCCTCGATCAGGGCGCGGTCATGCTCACCGGGCGGAACCTCGGGCACGGCGTTGAGGTGTGCGTCCTCAAATATGACGGCGTGATCGACATCGAGCGCTCGGACTATGACGGGATCGCATTGCTGGCGCTGGTGTCGGGCTGGCTCCAGAGCCACGACCCCGACCGGGACGGCCTCGAAGATCCGGAGGTGAACGCCGCGGTCAATGACCTTTCCACAACGGATGTCCAGATCGCGGTGGAATTTCAGGAGCGGATCGAAATCATCCCGGATGACGCCGGGCCGATCTCGTTCGCCGGGAAGCGCTGGCGCGTGGCTCCTGTCCCGGTCGACGTGGCCGAGCGCGTGGACGGCATGAGCGGGGGCATCCGGTGAAGCTGGATGTTGAGATCCGGGGCGTTGAAACCCTGTGCCGGCAGCTTGAGGCACTGACATCCGATTCTCAGGATCGCCGGGCGTTAGCCCGCAGGATGGGGCGGAAGGCTCTTACGCTGGCCCGCCGCCGGGTCAGGAAGCAGAAGAATCTCGACGGAACCCCTTTTGCGCCGCGCAAGGACAAGCGCAACAAGCGCAAGCTGTTGGAATGGATTTACAGCCGTGGCGTCGTGTATGGCCGGGACGACGGAGCAAAGGTGACGTTCCGGGGCAAGGCCGCGGAGTTCGCCTTTCAGCAACAGTTCGGGGTGGGGCGCGACTGGACGCCGGGGGAAATCCGAAAAGCCCGGGGGACGCCTGACTATCAAAAATCGGCAAGCCGGGGGCAAGCGCAGGAATTGCTCCGGCTCGGCTACAGGGCCGGAAGCAAAAAAACGGGGTGGCGCATCGTTTCCGTGCCGTGGATTGAAAAGAACATGACGTTCGGGACGGCTGGAAGCTTGATCGCTCTGTTGGCGAAAAAGCCCCCGGCGGCAAGCTGGCGGGATTCGCCGCCCGCCCGTACCGCGCTCGGCGTGACGGACAAGGAAGCGGAAAAGCTGGTGGAACAGGTAGCGAAAGAATCACTCAAGCGTTTGCAAGCAAAGGGGACTCTATGAGCATCGGCAAAGTGCAGATCAACAATCTCAACCTTTCGCAGGGAGAGATCACGGCGGTGGAAAACCACCTGCTGTTTGTCGGATCGGGGAAGGGCGACAAGGTAGGGAAGCTCCTCACGGTGAACACGGACAGCGACCTGTCCGGCGTCCTTGCCGGGGCTGACGGCTTGCTGGCTCAGGTGACGGCGGCCCGGGACAACGGGGGCCAGAACTGGTCGGCGTCCGTCATGCTGTACGACGCCGAGGGCGGCGGGATCGCCTCGTGGTCCGACGCCGTGGATGAGGCTATGGAGCTGGCCAAGGTTGAGGGCGTCGTCCTAACGGACCCCCTTTCCTCCGTTTCCGACATTGAAGCCATGCAAGCCAAGAGCGAGCGGATCATGGCCAAATACATGCGGCCCGTGTGGTTCGCCGGGCGTGCCCCGGCGTTCGACGCCGATTCCAAGAGTTGGGAGGAGTACGCCACGGCGATCAAGCCTCTGACCGCGGATGTGGCCGCGGACGCCTGCCTCGTCACGCCGACGATCTGGGGGCCGGAGCTCGGGACGCTCATGGGCCGCCTGTGCAATGCCGCCGTGACCGTTGCCGATTCCCCGATGCGCGTTGCGACCGGGGCTCTTGTGGGCTCCTGGACGGAACGTCCGGCCGACAAGTCCGGGCGGCGGCTCGACATGAGCGTCCTTGAAGGCCTCGACAAGGCGCGGTTCTCAGTTCCTCAGTGGTACCCCGACTATGAGGGCATGTATTGGGCGGACGGCAACGTGCTGGACGTGAACGGCGGGGATTTTCAGGTCATCGAAAACGTGCGCGTGATCATGAAGGCCATGAGGCGGGTCTATCCGCTGGCCGTGGCCCGCATCGCAGATCGCCGCTTCAATTCCACGCCCGCCAGCGTTGCGCAGAACAAAACGTATTTCATGCGGCCCCTGCGGGAAATGTCCCGCTCCGTGACCATCCTCGGGCAGACCTTCCCCGGCGAGATCTACCCGCCCGAAGACGGCGACATAACGGTGAGCTGGCCCTCCCGTACCAGCGTCGAGCTGTATATGGCGGTCCGGCCCTACAACTGCCCGAAAAAGATCACCTGCAATCTTTTCCTCGATCTCAACAACTACGCGGCATAGGTGAACCATGCAGAGACTCAGCGGCAAAAGTTTCGACGTCACGCTCGGCGACCTCAAGCTCCACATTGAGAAAGCCTCCCTCGACATCGAAGACGGATCGGAAGTGGCCAAGACGGGCGGCGTCCCCAACGGATGGGTCGACGGCGAGGTTTCCGCCAGCGGCGAGATCGAGCTGGACGGCGAGAACGTGAAGATCCTTTCGGAGGCTGCGCGCAACGCGGGCTCCTTCCGCGGCCTCCCGGAGTTCGACCTTCTGTTCTACGGCTCCACCGGGGACGGCGCGGAGATGAAGGTGGAGGCGTTCGGCTGCAAGCTGAAAGTCTCGAAGCTCCTCGACGTCGACGGCAAGGGCGGGGAAAAGCATATCACCACCATCCCCTACATCGTGACGAGCCCGGACTTTGTGCGCATCAACGGAACCCCCTACCTCAAGCCCGAAGAAACGGAGGAACTGTAATGGAACAGGACATGCTGACCACAAGCGAGCCCTTTGATCCGGTTATGGCCGTCTATGACGGAGCCCTTGCGATTAAAGATGTGGCCGCGGGGCTTGAAGGGGATCGGCCTGGTGCCGCGGCCGCGCTGCGCATGATTGCCTGGCACCTGAAAACGGCGGCGGAACTGTTTGACGATGAAGCGTCGGACAGGGACCGCGAATCCCCGCAGGGCGGCCCCTCGCCGTCTCCGGACGGAACGCAGGCGCATACCCATGCGATCCCCACGCTTTCCCTTTCTGAGATGCCCCCGCATACCCATGCCATACATTCGCCTTCATTCGGGGCGGCTCAGGGGAGGAACGCCAATGGCTGATTTCTCCACGGCGCACGCTCCGGTGGCGGTATGGGAAGGCGGCTACGGCAACCATCCGGCTGATCGCGGCGGGGAAACCCTGTGCGGCATCGCCCGCGGGTGCCACCCCGATCTCGCGCTCTGGAAGCTGGTTGACGCCGAAAAGGATCACCCCTCGTTCCGTCAGGGCAGCGCCGCCTTTACCCGGCACCTGCGCCAGATTCCCGGGCTCCTCGAACAGGTGACGGCGTTTTACCGCGGTCTGTTCCATTCGCTAGGTCTGGACTCGGAGGACATGCCGCAAGAGCTGGCGAACGAAATCTATGAGCAGGTCGTCAACCTGGGGCAGGGCGGGCACACGCGCTACCTGCAACGGATCTGCAACGCCTTTAACTACAACCGGAAGACGGGGACGCGCCTGTTCCATGACCTGAAAGAGGACGGCGCGCTCGGGACGCTCACCCGCGCCGCCCTGCGCGTGCTCATCGAAAAGCGCACGACGCAGGCCGTGCTGGTCCACGCCCTGAACGGGGCGCAGGCCATGCACTACATCAACCTTGCGGCCGGAAACGAGACGCAGCGCTGCTTCCTCGACGGCTGGCTTACCCGAACCTATGACCCGGAGGCTGTTTGATGGAAACCCAATTTTTCAACGCGCTTGCCCAGTTTGTGGGTGAAAACTGGGCGGGGTTTATCGTAGCGGCCTGCATCGCCGTGTGTGCTCTGGCGCAGACGCTCATGGCCCCGCCGACTGAATCCAGTTCCGCCATCTACAAGATCATCTACGCCGTGACCGCAAAATTCGGCGGGAACTTCGGGAAGGCCAGGAACGCCGTTCCCGGCAATACGGGGAAATGATGTGGCCGGGGCTGAACTGCTCGCCGCGCTGCTCAGGTGGGCGGCATGGTTGCGGGAAGGTCTGGCCGTGGTCCGCCGCCGTCTTTTCCGTGCTCGCGTTGCTGACGATCCTGTCGGCGTGCTCATCGGGCAGCTTGGGGGAAAGGGCGGCGCGTCCCGTCCTGCCGAGCCTGACCCGGGCGACGGTGAACGGCGTTCCCGGCGTGTGGATGGATGAGCGGGACGCGGGGACGCTGGCGCTGTGGATCGAAGAGGTGAGCCCGTGAGGTTGGAACAACTGCTCGAGGTGTTCGGCTCCTATGTCTGGCCGTTGCTGGTGGGGGCGTTCCTCTACCTGCACCGGATGGGCAGGCGCAACGAGCGCGAACTGTCCGATCTCAGGGTGTACGTGGCCAAGAACTACAACAACAAGGAAGAGCTGAAAAACTTGTTCAACAACCTGCAGCAACACTTCGATACGCGGATTGAAGACGTCAAACAGCTCATCATCAAAAAGGGGCAGTAATGCAGAAAACGATCAGGCTCTCCATCAATGGAACCGACCTTGCTTTCGACGTGACCACGGAACTGTACAACAAGTACGTCAACGAAATGATGCCCAACAACAAGGTGGCCCCGGCCCATAACTTCGCCATGCGGTGCGTGGCGGACGGCTCGCGGGAAGACCTGAAAAGCCTTCTGGAGCTTCCCGGCGCGGCCATCCAGATCGCGGGGGCGTTGGTCGACGAGTTCATGCCGGATCTGTCCATCGAATTGGGAAAGTAGCGGAGCGGGCGGAAAAGCTGCGGGAGAACGGCCTGGGCATGTGCCTTGCGCTTTCCCACAAGTGGTTTCCGTCCCGCGCCGTTGATCTGGACAGCATGGCCGAGGCCGTTTTTCTGGAAACGGACTATTGGGAAAAGATGCAGATCGCCGTGGCGAACGGCATAGCGAAAGCCTTTAGGGGGGCGTAGTGGCTACCAGGCTCGAAAAGCTCATGTTCCGGATTGGCGTCAAGGATGACGCTTCCGGTCCCGTAGGCAAGCTCCAGAAGGCGCTGCGCTCGACCTCCCGCATGTCGAAACAGGCATGGGGTCAGCTCGCAGGCGGGGCCATGACCGCGGCGGGGGCGGGGCTTGCGCTTGAGGGCATGGTCTCCCCGGCGCTCGACCTGAACCGCGCCCTTGCCGACGTGTCGTCTTTGGACGTGGACGCAAAGGGGCTCAAGCTGCTGGACGCCACGGCCAAGCAGTACGCCATGAGCTACGGCGGGACGGCGGCGGAGTTCGTCGCCTCTTCCTACGCGATCCAGTCGGGTATCGCGGGGCTGGACGCCTCGCAGCTTGCGGACTTTACCCGCGCCTCAAACGTGCTGGCCAAGGCCACGAAAGCGGACGCGGCCACCATGACCAACTACGCCGGGACTATGTACGGCATTTTCAAGCAACAGGCCGACGCGCAGGGCAAGTCCTCGTGGATTGAGGACGTGGCCGGGAAGTCCGCCTACGCCATCCAGATTTTCAAGACCAGCGGCACGGAAATGTCGGCGGCGTTCACGGCGCTTGGCGCCAACGCGACGAGCTCGGGGATCAAGCTTGAGGAGCAGATGGCCATCCTCGGCAAGCTGCAAGCCACCATGAGCGGCTCGGAGGCCGGGACGAAGTACAAGGCGTTCCTTGCGGGCGTGGGGCAAGCCCAGAAGGAGCTCGGGCTGAAGTTCACTGACGGGCAGGGCCGGATGCTTCCCGTTTTGCAGATCCTCGACAAGCTCAAGAAGAAATACGGGGCGCTCGACGTCCTCGCCGACTCCGACCTCATCAAGAAGGCGTTCGGATCGGATGAGGCCGTATCTATGCTCAAGCTGCTCATTCAGGACACGGGCGGGCTGGCCGACAACATCAAGGCGCTGGAAGACATCAAGGGCATGGGGAAGGCGGAGGCTATGGCCCGGAAGATGGTCGACCCCTTCCACAAGCTGAACGCCGCGCTCAACACGGTGTCGGCGGCATGGTGGCAGAAGCTCCTCCCGCCCGTGAACGATGCGGTCGAGGTTTTCAACCGCTTCATGGGCAAGGTGCTGTGGTTCATCGACACCTTCCCGAACATCACGCGCCAGCTTGGGTACGCGGTGCTGGCCTTTTCCGGGCTGGCTATCGTCGGCGGGGCGTGGAATGTCGTCATGGGGCTTTCCAAGCTCGGCATCCTCGGGCTGTTCAATCCGATCAAGAAACTTGTGAACCTGTTCAAAAAGACAGGCGGCATCATCCTCAAGCTGAAAGGCCCGCTCATGGCCATTGGCGGGTGGGCGAAAGGGGGCTTGGGTACACTCCTGAACCTGTTCGGGAAGCTGTTCGGCCCCGCCGGGCGGCTTGCATTCCTGTTTGCGCAGCTCCGGCTCCGCCTTTCCCTGGTTGCCAGCCTGATCATGCAAAAAGGGGCGGTTGCCTTTACCAAGCTCGGCTCGCTGTTGCTCACGGTAGCGCGGGGCTTTTGGGCAATGTCCGCCGCTCTGCTGGCGAACCCCGTTTTCTGGATCGTCGCCGGGGTGATCGTCCTCATCGCGGCCGTGGCCGGGCTGATCATCTATTGGGATGAGCTGAAAGCGGCCTTCGGCGATACGTGGTGGGGGCAAGCGATCATCCAGATCGTACAGGACATTTGCAACTGGTGGGATCGCCTGACGAAAGCCTTTTCGAGCGGGAGCTGGTCCGGCGTCTTTATCGAACTCATCAACGCCGTGACCGCGCCGTTGCGGAAGTTCCTGGAGCTGGTCGGGTGGGCGTTGGAAAAAGTCGGGCTCATTGATTCGGATTCCAGTTTTTACGCCATGACCAAGCCGTTGGACGAGAAGACGTTCGAGACGGTGGGCAAGCTCGCCGGAGGGACGGACTACCTGTCCGGGATGCCGGGAACCTATGTCCCGGTCGGCGCGGGATACGCTGCGGCCGTACATCCGGAGGCCACGCCGCCCGGCGGCTCGTTGTTCCGGTTTCAGACACCGGATTACACGGCGGGGATGCCCGGGACATACGCTTCAACCGTGGGACAAGCCTCTCCGGAGAGGGCGGGCATCCCGGCATTGAACGCGCCGCGCACGCTGGACGTGCCGCGTGGGGGGCTCATGAGTACCGTTACCAGCGCCACGACGAACAACACGCAGAACAAGAACCGCTCCATTACCATTGGGACGGCCAACTTTACCTTAACGGACGGAAAGACCGTCGAGGACATCGCCGAAGAGTTCGGCCTTGCAATGCCATGAGCGCAAAATACATCGACCTCTTGATCAGCAATGACGACCTGACCCCGGACGCCGGGGGCATCCCCGAGAAGATAGCGGACCGGGCGTCCATCGCTCAGGACTTGGTGCATATGATCCGTGAGTCCGGGCTGTTGACGGAAATGCTGGCGAACCGCGACGCGGGAGCGCGGCGGCTCAACATGATCAAGGTCACGCTGGCCGTGGATGATGACGAGCGGATTGTCCCCGGCACGGCGGAAATCACCGAGACGAGCCTCGGGACATACCTTTTGACGGCGGAAACGGTCGACTACGGCCCGCTGTCCATGACTTTGGAGGCGTAGGCATGGCGGAGAAACCCGATCAGCTTTTCGAGACGATGCTGAAGGAAGCGGGCGTACCGACCACGGAAGCCGCCATGAAAGCGGAGTGGGACGCCATCAACGCGGCGGAAGGTTCGCAGATTACGAATAACTCGGCGTGGTCCCCTTTCTGGCGGCTCATTTCCGCCATCGTGACCGCCCCGGCCTTGTGGCTGGTCCGGCTCCTCATCCGGGACGCCCTGCCCAACGTGTTCTTGAAATTCGCGTCCGGGAGCTATCTGGACGTGTACGCCTGGGGCGTCGAGCTGGAGCGGAAGCCCGCCGCCCATGCCGAGGGCGTGGTGCTCTTCACGCGGGCGTCGGCGTCCGGGAGCCTGACCATCCCCCGGGGCACGGCCGTTGAAAGCCCGGCGATCAACGGGGTGGTGCATCGCGTGCTCACCAAGGCGGACGCCGTTATTCCGGACGGGCAGCTCGGGCTTGAAGTCCCCGTCCGGGCGGAAGAGGCCGGAACCGCCGCCAACCTCGGGCCGGGCTATTATTCCGTGCTTCCCGAACCCGTGCCGGGCATCGCCTCCGTGACCAACCGCGACGCATGGCTGACGTCGCCGGGAGCCGACGAAGAGGACGACGAGTCCCTGCGGCTGCGCGCCCGCAACCAGTTTCAGGCCGTGGGGCAGTACCACCATGACGCCGGATACCGAGCCGTGGTGACGGCGTTCGCGGGCATCCGGACGGACTACATCTTTTTCGAGAAGGACGGCCCGCGCGGGCCGGGGACGGCAAACGGCTACATCATGATCGATTCGGGCATCCCGCCGGACGATCTGATCCAAAGTATCAACGCCCATATCCGGGAGTCCGGCAACCACGGGCACGGTGACGACATCCTCTTTTTCCCCATGCCCGCCGTCCCCGTGGAGCTTGAGGCAACGGTCTACCCGCTGCTTTCCTGCGGCGAGGAACGCCGGGAAGCGCTCCGGACGGCGGCGGAAGACATGATCCGGGCGGCGTTCCGGGAAAATCAGGACGTGGAGGTCACGCGCACGCTTCCACAATCGCGGTTCAGTTTTTCCCGGCTTGATCGGGAACTGCACGACGCCTTGCCGGATCTGCGCTCGGTCGAGTTCAGCTTGCCGGACATCGTGTCCGAACTGTCTTTGCCCGTGCTGCGCACGCTCACCGTGCGGCTTGGCGAGGGCGTATGAGCGATTTTCCGGAGATCAAAATTCCTTTTTGGATGAACGGCCCTCACGCCCGGACGCTGGCCGGGGCGTCCCGCGTTTGGTTCGGGCGCTTGGGGGAATGGGCGGCGTTTCCGCTCAGGCAGGCCGATCCCATGACCTGCTCGGAAAGGATGCTCGATCTGATCGCATGGCAGCGCGGCGTCACGCGGGCCGCGGGCGAGGCCGAGCGGCTGTATCGGCTGCGCGTCGCCCATGCCTACGCCAACGCCCGCGACTCTGGGCAGATCGCGGGCTGGAAGCGGATTTTCAAGCGGCTGGAACTCGGGGACATCGCCTTGGAGGAACGGAAGGCGGGGCAGGATTGGGACGTCATCGGCATCATGATGGATGACGGTTCCTTTCCGAATTACCAGAACGTGCTTGAGCTCATCGTCGCCGACTACGGGCGGACATGCCGGAGATACCATTTCATTTCCCGGATTCCGCAAAGGGTCGCGGTGCGGTTCGTCCCCTTTGATGACCATCACGCTACGATCTGCGCCAGGAGCGACGAGATTTTGAAGACGCGGGCCGGAAGCGGGATCGCCGTTTTTGACAGCACGCAAACCACACTGGAGGCTCACGCATGAGCGTCATCATGACCGCGGCCGGGGAAGCGCTCAAGGCCCGGCTGCAGGCCGAGGGCAAACCGCTGGTGATCGACACCTTTGTCTTTGCCCATATCCCCAACCTTGATCCCACGGAACAGCTTACCCCCGGGATCACGGTTCCCACGGAACAGGTGGTGTACGCCTATCCGATCCCGGATGAGTACCGGGCTTACGTGAACCCGAATCAGGTCGTGTACAGCGCCCTTTTGGGTTCGGACGTGGGCGACTGGTCCTTCAACTGGCAGGGGCTGGTCTGTTCCGAGTACGACACCCTGATCGCCGCGGCCACCTTCCCGACGCTGGAGAAGCGGAAATACTCGGGGGCGACGGGCGCGGCCGGCAACAACCTGACCCGCAATTTCCTGTTGGAGTTCTCCGGAGCAAAGGAGCTCACGGGGATCACGATCAGCGCCGACGTGTGGCAGCTCGACTTTACGATCCGGCTGCTCGGCATGGATGAGCGGGAACGCCTCTCGAACTTCGACCTGTACGGCGCGGGGTGGTTTTCCGGGGACGGCTGGAAGCTGGCGAGGCAGGGCGGGCAGTACGTCTGCGCGCCGGGGTTCGGCTATGTCGGCGGCATACGCGCCGGGCTTGCGGAACCCATGCCCGTGGTGGCCACGTTTACGCCCGCGGACGTCTGGCTTGACGTCTGCCTGAAGCCGCAAGGCTCGGATCGCGTGGCCACGGCCGCGCCGATGGTGGTTGAGCCGGATACGGAAGTCCCGTTTTCCGCCGCCGACGAAACGGGGCTCATGCACTACCGGGCGCGGATTGCCTCAATCAACGCGCAGGGCGAAGTGATCGACCTCCGCCCGCCCGCCTTTGGCGATCCCGTCAAGAACGGCGGGACGCTCACGGGCTTGACCGCGCCGAGCGGGGAGCTCGTCTCCCATGCGGGCACACGGGCGGCGGCTATCCCCGCAAACACGGATTGGGCCGTGCCCCGGTATGAGGTCGGCTCGAAAAAGCTGCAGGTATTCCTCGCGGGCGTCCCCTGCTTTCCGGGGGACGATCCGGAAAAGGATCAGTTCCGGGAAGTCGGGCAGCCCGGCAGCATGTCGACGGCCATCCAGTGGCACGACGAAATCCCGACAGACTACGACATACACGTGAGGGTGAAATAATGGGGTTCCCCGGTATCCTGCAAAAGCTGTTTTCCGGTGGAGGCAAGGGCGGAAAGCTCAGGCCGGAAATCGTCCCGGACATCGAGCCGCGGGGCGTCGTCAAAATGTGGTACGGCGAGGCCTCCGCCGTGCCGGAAGGTTGGGCGATCTGCGACGGCACGCAGGGCACCCCCGATCTGCGTGACAGCTTCATCATCGGCGCTGGCGGGAAGTACGCGCTGGACGCCAGGGGCGGGGCCGCATCGGCAACGCCGGACGTGAGCACCGGGACGGCCAAGACGGGGATCAGGCTTGCCGATGCCGCGCCGGGAGGCACGGCGGGGAACTCGGGAACCGGGATCGGCATCCAGAACGCCGCCCTCAATATCTGGACCGGGGCGGCCGGGACGGGGATCGGCATTCAAGGGACGACGCTGGACGGGAACACGTTGCCCTCTCACCATCATATGGTTTGCGAATATGCAGGCACCTCTGGAGAAAACCAAAATCATATTGAGGGGAAAACCAACGGGCCGTCAGGAACCTTCACGAGCAATGCTGGCAACTCATGGGGCCATGCCCACGGCGTATCAGACCCCGGGCACGCGCACGCTGTCGGCTCTTCAGAGCACGCCCACGGCGTCTCCGATCCCACGCACGGGCACACGGTAGCAACAGAGGCCCACAACCACACGCTTACGGACGGCGGCCACGCCCATACGGTTACGGCAAAGGCAATCAGCACCTTGCCTCCCTTTGTCGCCCTTTTTTACATCAAGAAGCTGTAAGGATGGAAAGCATGAGAACACACGTAACGGTCGTTCCTTCCGACCGATTGATCATTGTTGACGGAACCCCTTTGCAATTCGGCTTCACGGCGCCCGCAAACCTGCACGCCGTCCAGTGGCATGAGGGACGCGGGGAAATGGAGTGGACGGACGACATCAACCACCCCCTGACGCCTGCGGATTATGCGGAGGACGTCGCCCCGTTCGTCGCGCTGTGGGAAGCGGAAAAGGCCCGGCTTGACGAAGAGGCGGCAGCCGCGGAAGCCGCCCGGCTTGCCGAGTACAATTCGCCGGAAGCCCGCGCCGCCCGCGTGCGCGCCGAGAGGGATCGCCGTCTGGCGGGCTGCGCCTGGGTCATCGAACGGCACAGGGATCAGCTCGACAACGGGGAGGCTACAACGCTTACGGATGAACAGTATCAGGCTTGGCAGGCGTACCGCCAGGCCTTGCGCGACCTTCCGGAGCAGCCCGGCTTCCCGTGGCTCGGCGGAGAGGATGATCCCTCTTGCCCGTGGCCTGTTGAACCTGTTCTTCCGGCCAAGGCATAGGGGGACGCCATGCAGAGAGAGAGAGAGAGAGAGAGAGAGAGAGAGAGAGAGAGAGAGAGAGAGAGAGA